>ENA-OYZE01000210-OYZE01000210.1-human-gut-metagenome-genome-assembly--contig:-NODE-210-length-26103-cov-10.868282_pt1 | contig 26103 bp, 18 predicted proteins | sample MGYA00243259_ERZ653469 | MGnify/ENA primary metagenome ERZ653469 (study PRJEB26926, sample SAMN06164913) | human gut metagenome | biome: ENVO:00009003; feature: ENVO:2100002; material: ENVO:00002003...
CCAATGCTTGTGACGCTGTCCGGAATTTCAATGCTTGTTAGGCTGCTACAACCACCGAACGCATTATCCCCAATGTTTGTGACGCCGTCTGGGATCGTGATGCTAGTAAGTCTGTAGCAACCAGAGAACGCCCCAATCCCAATGCTTGTGACGCTGTCCGGGATAGTGATGCTTGTAAGGCTTTCACAATCATAGAACGCACTCTCCCCAATGCTTGTGACACCATTGCCGATAGTGACGCTTGTTAGGCTGCTGCAACCAGCGAACGCATAGTCCCCAATGCTTGTGACGCTGTCCGGGATAGTGATGCCTGTAAGGCTGTCGAAATTCTGGAACGCGGCATCAGCAATCGTCTTTGTCCCATTCTTGACTGAATATACACTAAAAAGCCTTGTGCTCACATGAATCAGATGATTGCAGATATAGAGGACATCATTTTCCCCATTGATTTCGTCATTATAATATGCAGTATTATAGAACGCCCCAATCCCAATGCTTGTGACGCTGTCCGGAATTTCAATGCTTGTAAGGCTTTCACAATCATAGAACGCCCTCTCGCCAATGCTTGTGACGCCATTGCCGACAGTGACGCTTGTTAGGCTGCTGCAATAAGAGAACGCCCTCTCCCCAATGCTTGTGACGCTGTCCGGAATAGTGATGCTTGTAAGTCTGTCACAATCAGAGAACGCCCCAATCCCAATGCTTGTGACGCCATTGCCGATAGTGACGCTTGTAAGGCTATCGCAAACCACGAACGCCGAATCCCCAATGCTTGTGACGCTGTCCGGGATAGTGATGCTGGTAAGGCTGCTACAACCACTAAACGCATAATCCCCAATGCTTGTGACACTGTCCGGGATTGTGATGCTGGTAAGATTGCTGCATTCGGAGAACACATAATTCCCAATGCTTGTGACGCCATTGCCGATAACGGCACTTGTAAGGCTGCGGCAATACTGGAACGCCCCCTTCCCAATGCTTGTGACGCTGTCCGGAATTTCAATGCTTGTTAGGCTGCTACAACCAGCGAACGCCTCAACCCCAATGCTTGTGACGCTGTCCGGAATAGCAATGCTTGTAAGGCTGTCACATTCATAGAACGCCTCAACCCCAATGCTTGTGACGTTGTCCGGAATTGTGATGCATGTTAGGCTGCTGCAATAAAAGAACGCCCTATCCCCAATGCTTGTGACGCTGTCCGGGATCGTGATGCTTGTTAGGCTGTCGCAACTAGAGAAAGCAGAACTACCAATGCTTGTGACGGGAAGCCCTTTATAGACAGTAGGGATATACACTTCCGTTGCCGTACCCGTATAATCAATAACGCTATAGTATGTACTGTCAGCCGAAAGGGTAAAGACGAGCCCATTCGTTGCATAACTTTCATCCCGCTTGCCGCACATTGTGCAGACGCCGTTTATATAGTTGTGCGCGGTCATAGGAATGTTTTCCGTATAGCTATCACCACATACCGAACAGATATATGTACGCACACCTTTCTCCGTACAAGTCGGCTGCTTGGTCACACTGCTTTCATATTTGTGACCGTTTGCAGAAATCTCTTCTTGTTTTATGAGCACTTCACCGCAGGCGGAGCAATGCTTACCCTCCGTCAAGCCCGCATCCGTACAAGTAGGTTCTACCGCTTCATCGATGACGACGGTATGACCGTTTGCCTCGATGTCTTCCGTATAGCTATCACCGCAAACCGAGCAAGTATATGTACGCACGCCTTTTTGCGTACAAGTCGGTTGTTTTGTCACGCTGCTCTCATATTTGTGACCGTTTGCGGCAACAACTTCCTGTTTTACGAGTATTTCACCGCAGACGGAGCAGTGCTTGCCCTCCGTCAAGCCCGTATCCGTACAAGTAGGTTCTACCGCTTTATCAATTACTTCTGTATGCGCGGTCATCGGAATGCTTTCCGTATAGCTATCACCGCAGACCGAGCAAGTGTATGTGCGCTCGCCCGTCTGCGAGCAAGTGGGCTGCTTAGTCACTTTGCTCGTGTAGGAATGACCGAGAGCTTCCACATAGTCGCCGTGATACGTTCTGCCGCAGACCGTACAGGTGTAGACGGTATAGCCGTCTGCAGAACAGGTCGGTGCGACAGTCTCTCCCGCAAGATATTCGTGCTCGCAGCCCGAAATAAGCGTCTGCGCATACACGAACAGATCGTCGTAGATCTCCTTTGCAAATGAAGTGCCGTCCACAAACGTACGCTCGTAGGTGTACTCCCAGGTAAGCCCGCTTGCAATGACATAACCATTGCCCAATGCGTACTCCACCAGGGTGGGATCGCCCTTTGCATCCTGCAATATGATATCCGCGTCTGTGGGAAGATCGTGGAACGTCGTATGGCTGCTATAGGTGCTGTACAATATGCGGTCGGTGATAGCCTCCCCGCCTGTAAGGACGCCTGTGACGATGTCGTGCGCTGAGTTGACGATATAATTATAGTTGGAATAGTAGTTTTGTATGCTCACCCCGCCGGGCAATGCGTAGGAGATGTCGCCTGCCGCCCAACCGTGGTCACACGCGCCGTAGATGAGCACGCCGCCACCCTGTACAAACTGCGTCAGCTCTTCTCCAAGCTGCTTAAGGCGGTTGTAGGTAGCAGTCGTCTGATCGTTGGCGATATAGATGATGCCGTATGCCGAAAGATCGGTTGCGGCGGCTTGCTGTGTAGTTACGACTTCCCAACCGCCGATCTGTCCGCTTTGCGTAAGGTAGTTTAAGATGACCGCGTTGTTATCCGTAGTCCACGGCAGTCTGTCCTGAATGAGAAGGACATATCCGCTGCCGCTGTTAAGTTTTGCAAGCGGCACGGTATAGCTGTCGCCGCACACCGAACAGGTGTACGTCATTTCGCCTTCCCGCTCTGTGGTGGGCGCAAGCGTAACGGTGCCGACATAATTGTGTCCGCCCCCTGCGGGAATGATATTTTTGAATTCTTCTTCGCACTCCGAGCAGCGGAACAGCTGATACCCTGCTTCGGTGCAGGTAGCAGCGACGGTCTCCACAAGGACGTAGTTGTGGGATGCGTTCGTCTTGACGGTATAGCCGTCACCGCAGCGCGTGCAGGTATAGACCACTTCCCCTGCCTGGGTACAAGTTGCCTCTTTTCTGCTTGTGACACGGTACTGATGCCCGAGCGCCGCGATTGATGCCGTATATCTGTTGCCGCACGCCGAACAAGTATATGTACGCTCGCCCGTCTGCGAGCAAGTGGGCTGCTTGGTCACTTCGCTTGTGTAGGAATGCTCCGTCATCGGCACAACTTCCTGTTCGACGAGGACTTCACCGCAGACGGAGCAATGCTTGCCCTCGGTCAGCCCCGTTGCCGTGCAAGTGGGTTCTACTGCCTTATCGATGATAATGGTATGACCGTTTGCCTCGATGTCTTCCGTGTAACTGTCGCCGCATACCGAGCAAGTATATGTGCGCACGCCTTTTTCCGTACACGTCGGCTGCTTGGTCACGCTGCTTTCATATTGGTGACCGTTTGCAGAAATCTCTTCCTGTTTTACGAGTATCTCGCCGCAGACGGAGCAATGTTTGCCCTCCGTCAAGCCCGTTTGCGTGCAGGTGGGGACAACGGCGGGCATTGTCACGGGAGAATGTGCGGCAAGTTCGCCATATTCTTTACCACAGACTGCACACTGCGCCCTATCGGTGCAGGTGGCGGTGCCACCGCGATGAGGAGCCTCATTCATTTTGATTCCGCAGCCGGTGCAAGTCTGCCAGTGGCTTGTGCCGTCGGAATACCATGTGTCCCCCGCCGTATGTACGATATGACCTGTAGCGGGCTGGATCACATATCCGCAGACAGTGCATTTAACAGGGCTATCCTCGCCCGGTTGTTCTCTGTCCGGAATGTGCGCGGAAACATCATCCTCAGCGCCGCACACTGTGCAAACATGCCAATGATGATCGGCATCCGAGGACCATTTGTCCGAATATTCATGCGCAGTCATTGCAATTACTTGCTGTGCAACAATTATTTCATCGCAGACGGCGCATTTTTGTCCTTCAGTGAGCCCCGTGGATGTACAGGTGGGGGCAACTGCCGGCAATGTGACGGGGGTGTGCCCCGGAGCCTGAATTACTTCCTGCTCAACCAAAATTTCACCGCAGACGGAGCACTTTTGTCCTTCGGTCAAGCCGTTTTGCGTACAGGTGGCAGCTACGGAAGGAATGACTTCGACTTTATGACCCGCGGAGGGAATGGGCTGGTATGTGGTATAATCGCATCGCGTGCAGGTGACATAGTCTTCCCACCCGCTCTCGGTGCAGGTGGCGGGTTGACCTGCGTGCTCTATATAGTCGTGACCGAGCGCATCAATGGTTTCCGTCTTGGTCTCGCCGCAGCGGGAACAGGAATAGGTCATCACGCCTTCCTGTGTGCATGTCGCAGGCGTAGTTATCGCGCCGTCATTCCAATCGTGACCCAATGCCTCTATCGTACGGCTCTGCTCCTCGCCGCAGCGGGAGCAGGTGGAAACTTCCTCGCCCGGCTGAGTACATGTCGCTGCGGTCTCTACTTCGTAGTCGGCGAAATCATGACCGAGTGCGGGAACTACAACTGAATCGAGTTCTTCGGCAGCATTTTCGTCGGCGAAGTGCTTTCCGCACTCGGTACAGGTCCAGTATTCGACCGAACCATCCTCCGTGCAGGTCGCCGCAACGGCATCGGTGTGCGTTAATGTATGCTTATGTTCATCGTCTTTGTCCGTGAAAAACACAAAGACCAAGACAATGGCAATAACGCAGATCAACGCAACAATACCAATGATCAAACCGGTTTTTACCTTCTTGCTCATAAACCCCACCTCAAATTTTAAATGTCCTTTCTCGTTTTATCACAAGCACATCTATTTGTATAATAAACGTATCATTTTTTGGGATTTTACATTTATAAAACTACAGTATGAATTATAGTTTTCACAGTATAGACCACTCGGCAAAATATAGCAATATTCTGTCGGGTTTGTGTAAATCTTGAAATATATAACTTCCTACTTACTGTGCGATTATATTATAGCACACTTTTTCTTAAAAGTCAATATCCTTTCAAATTTATTGTGTAATTATGTGTAGACTTTCAATAGATGTGAGACAAAGAGCATAAAAATAGAGTAACCTTTGGCGTTCACTTCATTATCGGAACAGGCCTCTTTCGAGCTTTGGCCTTACGTCAAACTTAAAATGATTTGCATGAACACATTCACGAGGAACGGTGCTGCCACAAGAAGGCAGAAACTCACGACGATACCGACGACGAAGTTTACGAGCATCTTCTTCGCCTTCTCCTTATCGTCTTGTTTGCGGGCTATGATATAGGAGATCCCTACGGGTATGCCCCAGACCCCTGCAAAGATACCGAACAGCATAAGCATCAGATCCCGGTATGGTCCATAAATGGAATTTTGATAATATTCGGCTACATGATTCAGGATACCATTCAGTCCAACCCAAATCCCCGATTGTCCCCCTTCTTCTGCCGTGATTTCTTCCGCTTTATTTTCACCACATCGCGAGCAAAAATAGTAAACAGTGGTTTTGTCAGTTTCCGCGTCATATGTCTGGCTCTCGACGATCCATTCATGACCCAATGGCATGACTGCCACGCTGCCAGTTTCTCCACATACGGAACAGGTGCCCACCCGCATCCCGACCGTGGTACAGCCCGGAGAGATATCAAGAAACGCAGACGCGTTTGAGATCTCATGAACGGCACGCTCTTCTGTTCCCGTTAGCTCATAATAAAATTCGCCGCAGTCTTGGCATTCGTATTTCCAATCAACGCAATAATTCGGGTCACCGGTCACTGCTGTTTTCTTGTAATTGTGCGATGTTGCCGGAATAACTTCATCATACTCGTTCCCGCAATTCAGACAATAATATCTTTTTCGCCCGGTTTCTGAACACGTCGCTTGTTTTAAGACGGTTATTTCATAGTTATGACCTGTTGCAGGGATCGTCTCTTCTTGCGTCTCTCCGCAATGGATGCAGGTAAACACTTTCATCCCGGACGAAGTGCATTTTGCTGCAACTTCTGTTCGGCCTCCGTCCCATGCGTGGATACAAGGCAGCTCGACCTCATCACCTTCCTCATTAGAATCGTCTTCGCTCCCCTCTTCGGCAGTATTTTCTAAGGCGTATACCGAATAAGTTTCGGTATATGCACAAAAGTATCCTAACAGAGTCCCAACAAGTACAGCAAAGATGATCAATATGGCCGCACGGATCTTCATGCAATAAAGTCCTCCTTCTCTGCGAAGAGCCTCTCAACGTCCGGAGATGCAATGATCTCTACGCCCGCGCGGAACTCGCTCGATCCCACAAAAAACGCCTGCCCTGTTTCAGCACGCATGATCATGGCGCGTTCGTCGTCGTTGAAGCTCTCCCCCGCCCGATAGAGGTCGAGGACGTCGGCCATGTCCGGGGACGAGAGTTTGAAGATAAACGTATATTGACTGTTTTTGATGATGGCCGATGACTTGCTGCGAAGCTCCTCGTTGGCGTTCCAGTCGGCAATGTTTTGCGTTGCCGGGATGAAACTTCCGCCGTATTTTCGGATGCGCTTGTTCATCGAATAGAAGAAGTCGAGCGCGATCGGGAATTTTGCGTCGATGAAAAGATGGGCCTCGTCGCAGACGATGAGCGTATGGATCGCATCGCCGCTGCGGTTGCGTTCTCGCGCATTGATGACGGCTTGTTCGATCCAACGGAACACGAGCAGCATCTGCGCATTTGCAACGACGTTGTTTTTGTTGGCGAATAGCGATTGGAAGTTGAAGTCGATCATATCGGCGTCTGCACGCAGTGTTGAGGGCGCGTTCCATATATCGGAATAGCGGCCTGTGACGAACTTTTCAAGGTATAATTCTGCGGTGTGCTTTTCGCGCCGTGAATATTCATCCATTGTCGTGGTGTCTTGCCCTTCCAAAATCTCCAACAGGTCTGCAAAGACCGGAAACGCCTCAGGCGGGAGCTGCGTGCAGTCTGTCGTCTCATCGATCCCACGCCGGGCATAGGCTTCGAGGGCGAGGTTATTGACGAGTTCGAGGACGTCGGAGTTGACTTCCCCGAGGACAATCTTGAAGAACGATTCCAGCATCTTTAAGTGCGTCGCAAACGTCACGTCGGGCGGGGCGGGCGTCCCGTCCTCAGACAAGATCTGATAGACGTGGAACGGGTTGATCCTCCCCTCCCGTGCGCTCCCGACGTCGATGACGTTGCCGCAAGCATTGCGCGTGATCCCAAGATATTCCGCCTCGGGATCCAATACGATGACCTTCGTTCCGTTCGACCACTCATTCAAGAGCAGCGTCTTTAAGAAATAGCTTTTACCGCTGCCCGGGAGCCCTATGACCATACCGTTGCTGTTTTGATGAAGCGCATCCCGCTTCCAAATGTTCAGGATGAACGGATAGCCGCTGTCATAGCTCGTGCCAAGCAGGATCCCGCCGTCGTCCATACAAACTGTACGGACAAACGGGAATACCGCCGCAAGAGATGTACTGTTGATGCCTGTCGTATAGCTCTTGAGCTTGCACACGGGCGAAAGCCCGGCCGCGACAAAGCCATCTTGCTGCAATCCGTAGAGGGTCGAGAGTTTGAAGTTGTTTATCAAGACGTCACGACGTACGCTGCGCCTGTAATTTGCGTCCTCGAGATACTTATATGCAGTCACGGTCAGCGTGACGTTCAGAAGGTTTTCGTTACCCTGCTGTAAGGCAGTGAGCAGGACTTCCATCGTCTCCTGATGGGAGTCCGCAGAATTTGCTTCGCTGGCCCGATCGGAAGTCAAACGTTTTGTCTGCATTTCTCCGATCACATGGTCGATACGGCGGATCGCTCGGTTTTTTTCCTCCGCAGCAATGTGCATGACGACTTTCGTGTTTGGGATGTTAAACAGGCGAGCTCCCCATGCATTGGTGACATACAAGGGATAATCTGCGATCGCAAAAACAGAAGCCTCAACGCCGTCTACCGTGTAATGATTGCCCGAGAAGGTGACTTCCTTAGGCAGCGCCCACGAAAGCAGCTCTGCGTCTTTCACGCTCTGAGCGTCGCGCTCATCGAAATTACGCGAAAAACTGTACTTGTAAAATACAGCTGTTTCCCTGGCATTGAGTTCCCGCACACTGATCCCGCTGCGAGCGATCTCCATGCGCACGTTAAGCGTTAGCCGATCAAGATCCGCTTCGTTGCGATCGTAGACCACAAGATAATACTGGGATGCGTACTCTTTATCGACGTTATTCAGGCTGTCGATCGTATCGACGCGTTCCGTCAAGATCCTGATCCGAACCTCATCGGCAGGAGAGTGATCGCCGCGTTCGAGTTCGGATAAGCGGTCAAAATAAGCCTTTGAGAAGCCGTCGAAATTGAGCGGACGATCGAGCTTAACGAGATCTGCGCACTGCGCCCCTTCGAGCATTTTCAGCGCGTTCGCAAAACATTCAACGTCTGCATTTTGCGTGTCCTCATCTTCGATATAATAATTCTTTTGACCGAGCTTGAGGACTTTCCCGAAATATCCACCCTGATAGACAAGAGTGCCGTTCGGTCGTAAATCGCGGATCCCAAGTAAATTCTCGATCGTTCCCTTTGCGGACGATGTAAGTGCTGTCCGTACGCCGTGTCCGTACACGTTGTCCGTACGTTTTGTCCGTACATTTTCTTCCTGTAGTTTCGCTCTGAAAAACACCTGACTGAATTTATTCTTTCTATTTTGTGATCCATCTTTCGGCTTTTCCTCGACGTCCTTTTTTGCGATCTGCATCTCTTTTTGATCCATTGCCGATGTCCGTACATTTGTCCGTACAAACTTTTTTCGACCTGTTGCAAATTTTAAGAGCGAGAAGAGATATGTATAGAATATCCCATCCTGCGTTGGCATGAAAAGTACAATTGCTGCGATGAACACAATGATGGCGAAGACCCAATTTTCTGCTGAGATAGCAAGGAAAATGATAAGCAGGATCGCGAGCGCTACTAAAATATCCGGAAAAGAATAGCACTTCCAAACTGAATTTTTAATATTTACTTTTTTGGGTATCATTCTCATGTTGCTTGTCCTCCGTTATCATTTGACGATTGAGTCGTCTGGGAAGTCGCGCCGGCTTTATCTGAAGACGATGAGCTGCCAGATGCAGATGCACCATGTTTGATACTTTCACCGCGAACTTCTTTTGCGGCGGCTTTTGCCTGTAATTGCTCTTTGTACCTTGCCGTTGCGAGATCATGTTTTGCACTTGCCTTTGCTCCGCCATGAGTATTATGATAGCTTCCGTATGCCTTATTGGCACCCCATTTGGCACCACCGCCGATTGCTCTCAGGGCTCCGCCTCCAAGAGCGATCGCTGCATGACCTGCAAGATGCCCGAGCCCGCCAAATAACCTTCGCGATTGATTGACGTCTTCGCCGTTTCCGAATACTTTCGCAAAAAGCTCGATAGAGCTTGAAAGCATCATTGCACCGCCGATGATCATAATGACATAAAAGATAGAATTTTCAAACCAACTGACATTTTGCAAACTCATCCGTGAGAACGAGCTGATACATATCACGAAGATGTTTACACCGAGCACCGCGCCATAGACGATGATGATTTTGGTAATAAAATTTTCGCGCCAATTCTTAAATCTCGCGCCATCGTCCATCGGAAGCGTAGAAACGGATGCCGGCATGGTTACATATAGGAATACGAGTTCAAAAAGGCGTTTTGCAAGATGCGCAGAAACGATCAGAAGTTCGAACAAGACAACTCCTGCGCCTATGAGAGCAAGCAAATACTGAAAATCAGCCGCTTTGATGTAACCATTATTCTTCCAATCCTCGTTTCCTGCAAATATAGCCCATTCTTTGTGGTCTCCGAGTAATGCATCAACACTTACATCTGTTATAGATGATACCCCTTCATTTTGAAGTAAAGTCTCAAGTGTCCACTTCTCATTGCTTTTGGGTATTTCGGTATAATTGTCTCCGACACAAGCATCAAATAAAGCGTTTGCAAGGCCGCCCTGATTATATTCGAAAATTTCAGCAAGTAGTTTAAGTACAGCGTTGGCGATCAGAACGCCGACGTATATAACGGCAAACAGGGCAAGTGTACCAACAAGAAACAGCGTGAACTTTCCTAAAATTGAAGTGATGTTTTTATTGTTCGCAATCATGTTCTTTATGATAGCGATTATGGCAAATATCACTCCCAGCCCGATGGCAAGCAAGAAAATGCACCAAAATACAGTCGTGATAACGGAATTGCCCATTAGAAACGTCTCTAAAATATTGACATTTACACTGTTAAAAATCACATCGTCAACACCAGAAACAGCTGCAAAGATATTCATGAGGCCATCGATAAGCGCCAATAGCCAGAGAAAGATCTGCATGGCAAATTGTTCGATTAAAACCATATGCCCTCCGTAAAAATATTAGGGGGACGGAAATCCGTCCCCCTTTCCGTTGCATTAAATCATTGCAAAGATCAAGAACGTGATCCCGATAACCACAACAAAGATAAGAATGGTCGCTACGGCGATCGTCACAATGGACTTAGCGCCTATCGTTCTTCCTTTGGCTCGTACTGACTTAACGTGCCTCCAAGCAAAGATTGCCGAGAGCGCCGCAGAGATCACACCTGCCGCAATGAGCCATGGCCAAAGCGGAATTGCGTCGGGTTGTACTTCCGTGAGATTTCCTGTCAAGGCGGCGATCTCATCCCTTGCCGAGTTCAGAACCTCTTCGATTTCTTCCGGCGTCATAGCGATACCGATCTCCTCTTTTTTCGAAGTCAAAATCTCATCGAGTTTGCCTTTCAGTTCGGTCTTTCCCTCATCCGAAAGCTCGGAGCTGTCGATCTCGTCTTTCGCGTTCTGTACGATTTCGTCAAGATCCGATTTCGCCTCGTCTTTCTCGGCATTGAGGATCATATCTTCGATCTCCTGCCGTGCGTCTTCGACCGACTGATCGACGTCGTCAAAGTCGATAGAACCATCCACTTCGTCTTTTGCACCGCCGATGATCTCGTCGATCTTATCTTTCAGGTCTTCTTTCACATCGTCTGGAAGATCGGAAGCGTCGACCTCATCCTTAGCGTTCTGAGCGATCTCATCGAGTTCGGTCTTCGCATCGTCCTTCTCAGCATTCTGAACAGCATCTTCGATCTCGTTCTTGGTGTCCTCGATCACCTGATCGAGCTCTTCTTTCGTGAGCTCTCCGTTGACCTCGTCCTTAGCCCCGCCGATGATCTCATCGATCTTATCTTTCAGATCTTCTTTGACATCGTCGGGAAGATCGGAAGCATCGATCTCTTCTTTCGCGTTCTGTGCGATCTCATCGAGTTCAGACTTTGCATCGTCCTTCTCGGCGTTCTGGACAGCATCCTCGATCTCGTTCTTAGTGTCCTCGATCACCCGATCAAGCTCTTCTTTCGTGAGCTCTCCGTTGACCTCGTCCTTTGCGCCGCCGATGATCTCATCGATCTTATCCTTCAGGTCTTCCTTTACATCATCGGGAAGATCGGAAGCATCGATTTCATCCTTGGCGTTCTGGGCGATCTCATCGAGTTCGGTCTTCGCATCGTCCTGCTCGGCATTCTGAACAGCATCTTCGATTTTTTGTTCTGCATCATGAATAATGTCATTGAGGTCATCATAATCAAGTGCACCATTGACATCATTCTTTGCATCACTAATTATTTTATCGATAATAACTTTGAGACCTTCTTTGACCTCGTCAGGAAGATCAGAACTGTCGATTTTGTCTTTGATCTCCTGGCTGATTTCATCGAGGTCGGACTTAGTATCTTCCTTTGCGTTTTCAAATGCAATGTCTTCCGGCACCCCACAGCGGACGCAATATCCGTTTTTGAATTCATGTCCAAGGGCTGCTGTAAGTGTCGTACCACAAACTGTGCAGATCTGAGCTTCTGTACATGTTGCAGACGTTCCGGGCGTATGCCCTTTTGCGGCTAATTCACGATATGTTGTATAGTCGCATCGCAAACAGGTATCGTAGGCATTCCAACCGATCTCGGTACACGTTGCAGGTTTTGCTTCGTGATGCTTGAGGTCGTGCCCAAGGGCATCGATGACCTTCTCCTCACGGCTCAGCTCGTCTCCGCAGACAGAGCAGTAGACGACTTCGTCATACGAGCCTGCTACGATGCAGCTTGCGGGGACTTCGTTCTCGCGAACGGCCTCGCCTTCGGTATGTCCAAGCGCTTCGAGCTTTTCTGTCGTGGTATCTGTGTACTCTTCGCCGCCAAACGTGACTTTTGCGGTATAGGTCTTCAGCCCTTCTTTCTCGCATTCAGCGGGCGTTGTGACTACACTCGTGATCGAGCTTCCGGATGCAGTTGCTGTTTGCTTATCGCCGCAGCCGCGCGTGCAGGTAAACGTTGCCGCTGCGGAAGTATAACCTTCCCACGTCCATTCGGGCTCGCCGTACTCATGACCGAGAGAATCACCATACTCAAAGATCTCCTCTCCGGCTTCACCGCAGACAGAGCAGCTCTTGAAGTAGGTTGCGCTTGCGGTACATGTTGCAGCAGAGACGAGATATTGCTCGTCCACCTTTTCGGTATAGATGTGCTCTGCAAAGTCACCGTACTCAACGCCGCAGATCCCGCACTTCGCAAGCGCAATACAAGTCGCGGCGCCGCCGCTGTGATTTGCTTTGTCGTTGATCTCGTCGCAGCGGCTGCATTCGTGCCAATGGGATGTGCCGTCCGTCGTCCATTCGTCAGACCAGTCATGGCCGAGCGCGGAACCATCATCTGTTCTCGTATTCGTGACTTCGCAGCGATCGCACTTCGAGGTCTCCGTGCCGTCCTCAGTACAAGTTGCGTTTTTATCCGAAACATACTTCGTAAAGCTATGACCGAGGGCTGGAGTTAAGATTTCCCCGCAAACAGAGCAGGTCTGATTTTCCGTACAAGTGGCATCGGGTCCGGGGATGTGTCCCGAAGCCGCGGAAATCACTTCACCGCATTCCAAACAAACTTGATCCTCTGTACAGGTAGCATCCGGCCCAAAGGTATGACCCTTTGCGGGGATCTCTACATACGTCGTATAATCACAGCGTGTGCAGGTATCATAGGCGGCCCAGCCAATCTCGGTACACGATGCATCCTTAGCTGCATGATGTTCGAGGTCGTGGCCAAGCGCATCTCCGTATTCAATGCCGCAGACATCGCATTCTGCGGGTTTGATGCATGATGCAATCCCGCCGCTGTGGGTTGCCTTGTCGTTGATCTCGTCGCAGCGGCTGCATTCATGCCAATGGGATGTGCCGTCCGTCGTCCATTCGTCAGACCAGTCATGGCCGAGTGCAGAGTCTACATCCGTCCTCGTGTCGGTAACATCGCAGCGATCGCACTTCGCGGTCTCCGTGCCGTCTTCGGTGCAGGTTGCGTTGTCGTCCGAAACATACTTCGTGAAGCTATGGCCAAGGGCATCGATAACTTTCTCCTCACGGCTCAGCTCATCTCCGCATACGGAGCAGTAGACGACTTCGTCATACGAACCGGCTACGATGCAGCTTGCAGGCACTTCGTTCTCACGAACGGCCTCGCCTTCGGTATGACCAAGTGCTTCGATCTCTACATACGTCGTGTAATCGCAGCGGGTGCAGATATCGTAGGCATTCCAACCGATCTCGGTACACGTTGCAGGTTTTGCTTCGTGATGCTTGAGGTCGTGCCCAAGGGCATCGATGACCTTCTCCTCACGGCTCAGCTCGTCTCCGCAGACAGAGCAGTAGACGACTTCGTCATACGAGCCTGCTACGATGCAGCTTGCGGGGACTTCGTTCTCGCGAACGGCCTCGCCTTCGGTATGTCCAAGCGCTTCGAGCTTTTCTGTCGTGGTATCTGTGTACTCTTCGCCGCCAAACGTGACTTTTGCGGTATAGGTCTTCAGCCCTTCCTTCTCGCATTCAGCGGGCGTTGTGACTACGCTCGTGATCGAGCTGCCCGAAGCCGTCACGGTCTGCTTGTCGCCGCAGCCGTTACGGGTGCAGGTAAACGTAGCTGTTGCTGAGGTGTAGCTGTTCCATGTCCATGCTGGTTCGCCGTACTCATGGCCGAGAGGATCGCCATACTCGAAGGTTTCTTTGCCCGCCTCACCGCAGACAGAGCAGCTTTTGTAGTAAACGGCCTTCGCAGTACACGTTGCGGCAGAGACAAGATACTGTTCCTCCGCACTTTCCACATAGACGTGATCTGCAAAATCACCGTATTCAACACGACAGACGGAGCACACGGCTTTCTTGATGCACGTTGCCGTACCGCCGCTGTGATTTGCTTTATCGTTGATCTCGTCGCAGCGACTGCATTCGTGCCAATGGGATGAGCCATCCGTCGTCCATTTGTCAGACCAGTCATGGTCGAGAGCCGAGATCGAGGTCGTATAGGTATAACTGCAATCGGTGCAAGTATATCTGCGCGTCCCTGCGGTCGTGCATGTTGCAGCGGTTTCCACTCGAGAAGTCAAAGAATGACGCGATCGAGATGTTGTGCCCGTAGATAAGTAATAATACGAAGAACAATATCGACATGTGTACTTTGTATCCGAGCAATAAGCCGATGTACTTGTTACGGTAGAGCGAGTATAAGAGTGGCTGCCATACGAGCCATACGACTTTCCACAAACGGAGCACTTTGCAAGTGCGATGCAGGTTGCGGTGCCGCCGCTGTGGGTCGCCTTATCCTTAATTGAGTTGCATTGCGTACATTCGTGCCAATGTGAAGTGCCATCCGTCGTCCATTTGTCAGACCAGTCATGGCCGAGGGCTGAGATCAAGGCTGTATAGGTATAATTGCAATCGGTGCAAGTATATCTGCGTCTCCCTGTCGTTGTACATGTCGCCTCCGTTTCTATGCGAGAAGTCAAGGAATGTAGTGTACGAGATGTCGTGCCCGTAGATGAGTAATAATACGAAGAACAATACCGACAAGTGTACTTTGTGTCCGGACAATAGGACTGGGTGCTTTCTACGTCAGAACGAGTATACGAATGACTGCCATATGATCCGTATTCTTTTCCGCAAACGGAGCACGCAGCTTTTTTGATACAGGTTGCAGTACCGCCGCTATGATTTGCTTTGTCTTTGATCGCATCGCACCTGCTGCATTCATGCCAATGCGAAGTGCCGTCTGTCGTCCACATTTCAGACCAGTCGTGAGCTGCTGAGCCTACGTCTGTTCTTGTGTCTGTGACATCGCAGCGATCGCACTTCGCGGTCTCCGTTCCGTCTGCGGTACACGTTGCATTGCCATCCGATACATACTTCGTAAAGCTATGACCGAGTGAATCAATGGTTTTTTTCTCCCGGCTCAGTTCATCTCCGCATGCGGAACAGTAGACGACTTCATCATAGGAGCCCGCCTTTGCACAGCTTGCAGGGACTTCATTCTCACGGACAGGTGCCCCTTCCGAATGACCAAGCGCTTTCTTGATGACAAAACCGCATACAGTGCACGTTTGCGGAGTTGTACACGTTGCAGCGGATCCTGCGGTGTGTTTCAGCTTATCATCGGGAATACCGATCGTGCTTTCATATTTCGCATCACAGCGTGAGCAGCCGTGCCAATGCATGGACGAATCAGATGACCATTCATCTCCCCATTCGTGACCGAGCGCTTCCTTCAGAACTCTGCCGCATACGGTACACACCTGGTCTTCCGTACACGTTGCAGCGGGCCCGGGAGTGTGTTTCAGCCGATCTTCCGGCAATCCCAAGCTGATTTCCTTTTTTGCGCCACATCGAGAACAGGCGTGCCAATGCATCGTCGCATCTGACGACCATTCATCTTCCCAATCATGACCGAGTGTAGAACAGTCGGATGCCGCATCAGCGTAAATGAGTTCGGTCTTTGCCTGTGGGATCGAAACGAAGATCCCGGCTAACAGCATAACAATGATGCCAACAAAGACGAACAATATGTACTTCGATTTTGCTTTCATAGAATACTCCTTTCTTTAGAAATCGGGTTCGACGACAGTAAAGACAATACCGCAATCATTTGTAGTATCAAAAGATCCATCAAATGAAAGAGATTCGACTTGAGATTCAATTCGTGCCGTATCATCGTTTTCGTGCGCATCATCCTTTTCGTCGATCGGTGTGCCCATCCATGCGGAAAGCCCTTTTACAATAAGCGGGCCGCCGACGGTGATCGCCACAATGATCAAGATCCCAATAAGCAGTTGTTTGATGAGATCCCGCGCCTCAACCTTCTGCTCGTTGCGTTGCGCAACGACATACTTGATCCCGACATAAGCGCCCCAAGCGACGATAAGCACGGCAGCAAGAGTCAAAAACAGCCACCAAAAGCTATCGATGAGCTCGCTCATCTTGTCCGCAAACTCGCCCAGAGGCTGGTTAAGATCGGAATCGGTCAAAAGTGCAAATTGTAACATGGTAAAACCTCCAAAAATTAAATTGCCTGTGCGGCTTGTTGTTCCAATGTCATTGCTGCTCTCGGCCATCTTGCGGCCTGTCGCTGCAACGCAGTCATCTTGGGCATAGCCTCAGTCTCCAGGTATTTTGCGGTAAGCTGAAGATTGACGGCGATGCTTTCAGAATAGTGCTCTGTAAGCGCATATAATATCGTTGGCTTATCGGCGAGGTCGGCACTCAACACATCATTCGCGTCTTCATCTGAAATCGACTCGCACACATTTTTTACGCGCTGCAATGCTTCATCTCGAATGGAAACCCACTTTTTGTCGAGCTCTTCCGTGCGCATTTTACGTTGATCAGCTGCGCGTGCTGCATCTTTGTGGTCGCACTCGTTGAGTTTCTTTGCAACTGTTTTCCGCGCTCCTTCTTTGAGCTCTTTGCCTATATCAAAGACGATATTTTCTTTTTGATAACGCCGCGGCGGGCGGTTGTCGCCGTCGCTGCGTCCCAACGGGAAGTACACGTCTTTGAGCTTGTACGATGGCGTAAAATGGGACCATATCGGACGATACCCTCGCACGGAGACGATCGCGTTCCCTTTTTCCTCGCCGTTGAGGAGCTCGAGTTCCCCCACCGAGATGAGGGGCTGCAGCGTCGCACCCGTAGAAGATGACGCCGGAGTCTCGACATTCGTATTTACGGTAAACTGTTTCGTCTTACGCTGACCGCAAAGTTCGGAGAACGCCTTGCGCGTTTCAGGATCGTCGGTACCGATGAACATTTTGACGTTGCAGTTGTCGCGGATGATCCCTGCGACTTCGTTTCCGTAAACGGCGTTGAGCTGTGTGAACGATTGCAGGATGAAGAGAAATCGGATGCCTCGCGAGCGGGCAACTGTGACCATATTCGTCATGCCCTCGAACTTCGGCAGGTTCCCGAACTCATCGAGGATGAAGTGGCAGCGGCGCTTTAAGATCATCGTCTCTGTTTCCTTCTTCCGTGCGTTCATATCGGCTTTGTCCACGAGTTCCTTATACGCTTGCGTGATAAACAGCGTCGTGAAGCGGTGTCGGGTAACGCGCTCGTCCGAAAAGATGACAAATACAGCATTGGGCTCCTCGTCCATCTGACTGACGTCCAACTCATTGTCCGAAAGCATGCTCATGACGCCGTCGTCCGAGAGCTGCTGCATATAGTTGTTGACTTCGGACAGATACGAGGTGAGCGTGCGGTCGGAAGTGATAAGCACTGTATTCGCGAGACCGCGGACTTTGGAAAATTCGCTCCTTCCGTTGAGGAGATAATTCTTGAGAACGGTCGTGTCTTCGGAACAGTACTTCGTGATATTGTGATAGACGTTAAAAAGCTGCATCTGCTTTTCGTCGATCTTTCCGGCAGCACAGTCCTCGCACATTGCAAGCACGAGCGCAAAGATGAGATTGCGTGCGCCCTGCTCCCAGTTCGGCTGCTGCGCATTTTGCACGGGGCAGAGCGTGTAGACAAGATCCTTTGCGTTGTCGTAGATCTCATCCCACAGCTCCTGCACGCGAACGATCCGCGCCTCTTTGATGGTGTTGTACTCCAACCCTTCGCTGCGGTACTTGCCATCTCCATTGTTCTCAAGGTTATGGTTGATCTCCTTGATGAGATGGATGCGGCGCGTGAGCACCTGCATAGGGTTCCATCTCTGCGATGAGTATGGACGCCGGAAGTTGAGCACGGAGACTTTGTACCCACGGTCGACAAGCTGCTTCATGTGGTTTTCCGTGAGCTCGCCCTTCGGGTCGGTGATGATCATGCTCGGCTTGGTTTTGGTCATTGAGAGGAGCTCGATGTTCTGATCCACGCAGCCCGTTGTCTTGCCGGTACCCGTCGTACCGACGATGAGGGCGTGCATTTGCTCTGTCGTCGTGACCTCGAGCTTTCCGTCCTCCCTCGTCACCGCACCGATCACAAGGGCGTCCTCTTTGTCCTTCAGCTCATGGAGAAAGGAGACAGAAAACTCTTTGAGCTTTCTCATTTCCTTCTGCGTCATCCATGAGCTGTCCTCAAGGTCGTTCCCCTTCAGCGCGACGTTCTGCGCGTCGATCTTGTAGAGCATGAGGTATCCCGCAAGGACGAGACAGTCCACGGCGAGGACCGCAAGCCAAAAGTTTTTGTTATGCAGCACCACGCCGAGCGATGCTTTCCCGACAACGGAGAACAGCACGCAGACGATGACGTCGAGGATGAAGAATGCTGTGATCCAAAAGACGATCGTCTTTTTCCATGATCGCTTTTTCTTCTCGTGGTAAATTTCCTGTTTCTGTTTTTTCAAGTTCGGTATGCCTCCTCCCGGGCGCTTTCGCCCGACGTTTCTTCTCCGCGCTGCCGTCTAAGCTCTTCCTCGATCTCTCGCAAGCGGTTGCGCGCTCGCTCCGCATTTGTACTTACCATTGACTTAAAATCGCGCAAAAACTGCTTTGCGATTTTTCCTGTTCGTTTCTCCGAGGTATGGATGAGCTTTTTCAAGCCGCTGTCGCTTGCCCGTTCATGGCCGATGTTCCGCTCCAAGAGTTCGGGCTTGATGTCTCTCGCCGCTTGAAGAACGACGTTTCCCAACCGCCGTTTATAATCCGCTTCGATGTCCTCGACGATGTGAATATTCTTATCGTCGATGGTGTAGTGGTATCTCTGCGCAAGACGCTCTACCGTTTCGGGCTCGTTATTTCGGTTTGAGAAGAGATAGGGCTGATTGCAGATGTTCTTGATGATGGCTCTCCTGCGAGCAAGCTCGGTTTGGAAATCAAGGTCTGCTCCGCGCGCCTTAGGATCGCTCCCGAACAGCTTCTCCGTGATCGCGTCGATCCGCTCGCGGAAAGGTTCCATGTCTTTGCTGCCGTACGCGAGCCGACCTGTCGGCGGGAGATCGCGGGCAAGACCGAGAAGATCTTCGCAGATGTCCTTGCGTTCCCGTCGAAGCCCGGCATAGGAAAGTGTGCGCCTGAGTTCTTTGATCGCATCGTTGCGGGTGAGATAGAGATCTTCTTTTTGCTCGCTCACCCATATACCGGCTTTCACAAAAATATTGTCGATAGCTGCTTTATCAAGCTCTCCGCGTCGTCGATACTCAAAGCCCTTTCCGTCTCGGGATCGGTACTTCGGTTCCTTCTCCCAAAAGGAATAATGGATATGAAGGTGATGCGGGCGATCGATATGGAGCGAGCACATGAGGTCAATATTGTCCTCATTGAGGTGCGCCGCTTTGAAGAACGTTCCGAACGTGTTTTTGATAAAAGCGATGCACTTCTCGGGCGTATCGATCTTGTGCGATTCCTGCTTGTTGAAAGATATGTAGCCGTGCCAAATATTTCCTTTGTTTTGCGCGGCCCGCTTCTTCATTTCTGCAAGCTCTTCCTGCGAGATCATGCCCTTCCCGTTAAAGACCCGCGTCGATTTTTGCAGGTATTCAAGGATAGTCGGGTAACGCTTTTCGGACGGAACAGACGCGCCGTTTTCAGGTGGCGCACGAGGGACCTTTTCCTCAGCGTCCTCTGCATCCGCTGCTTTGTCCTCTCTCGTCATGTAGTCGAGAATGGTCTGCCCTTCTGCCGTCATATCATAGAATGCACGGTCGTGCGCATGACGCGCGCGCTGCTCTTTCGTTGCATTCCTCGGCGGCCGATATGGCGTATATTGAAGGTTGAATACGATGGGCTGATTACTGATCATTCCTGCTCCTTTCTCCCAACTTGGAGATCGCTTTCAAGCCTTCCGCCTCTTGCTTGGAGAGACAATCAGGGGTGAGCCCGAGCTTGCCTGCCGTAAGCAATTTTGCAAACTCCTCTCCCGTCGTCCCTTCGGCGATCAGAGCGAGGAAGCGGAAGATCCCAGAAAGCATTTGTTTGTTCAGAAGCTCGTTCAGGTTGATCTCTTTAAGAAGCAGCGTGGCCGTCCAACAAAACTCCCTGTCGGGACACATCGGCGGCTGCGGTGTTGATTCCTCGGGGAAAGCGGGCGGTTCCCACTCTTCTTCGGTCTCCTCTTCCCCGCCGAAAAGTTCCTTGTACAGGATCGGGAGGCCACGATCCACGACGTCATTGATCACCTTATTAAAGCTCTTATATTGGGGCAGAGCTTGGATACGATCGAGCTTTTCAGCTGCGTCTGCATCCCAAATCCTCACCTTTTTTTGGATGTCTGTACTCATTTTCTTTCAATTCGATTTTGTGGTATCTCTTAAGGAAAGCGGGTTTCCCGCTTGTCCCGCCGAGCGCTTGTCGCGAGGCCTCGCAGTGGGTTTGGTCCCACTGCCTTATCCTGCCCCCAAAAATCGGCAAAGTGCCGCATTTTTGGGACCGTTTCGAAGAACATTCCTCTCAAAACGAAACTCATTATTTTGTAGCTGAATTTTGTCGACTTCCATGATTTTTAACATTATCGGAAGAAGGTAGGATAGAACTGTTGATATGTTTAACGGATGTAATTGCTTTAACAGCCAATTCTTTGATCTCCGTTGCAAGCATGCCATCGCGGTATTGACCGCTCGCCCGGAACACTCTGCCGATCTGCTCCGCATCTTCGGTATAAAGGGCAAGACGCCGCATGATGGAATTGACATCGGCAAACCATTCTCCCGTCACCCTGTCGCCTCGGAAGAGTGCCTGAAAGACGCTGCCCTCTGTTCCCGTTTCGGCTTTCGAGACAAGTTCTCTATCTGCCGGGGTAAGGCTCTCAACGCCTCTTCCCTTCATATCCGGCCGCCATTCATTTTCGACTTTTGCCGCGTATAGGGATGGCAGCATATAGCCGATCTTCTGGTCTTCGTTCCTCCGTTCCTGCTTCGCGTAGTACTGATCTGCGCGCTCGCGGCTCATCTCGGCGAGTTCTGAAATGGATACTTCCTTAAATTTTGTCCCTCGCCAAAAAGGCTTTAGTTGCATGATGGAAAACTCTTTCATCAGGGCCTCGGGACTGCGAAATCCATAGCCGCCGAATTGCGATCTCGTTTGTCCGTAGGGCGCGATCATCTTCAGTCTGTAGACGGTTTCGCCCGCGTCGTCCTCATCTTTGACGATCGCATACGGCTCGGTTTTCTCGTCCTGCGCAAGGGGGAATCCTCCCCCTTGAACCCCCTGCGCGTTCTCCCGAACGCTGTTCGAAGGGACACTTGCAAGGGGGTGCGCTCCCCCTTGCATCCCCCCTCTTGTCGCCTCTGTTTCGCCTTCTTTTTGGGCCTCGTCGGCGGGTGAACTTGAAGCGGAATCCACAAAAGAAAGGGGGATCGATACTGCTTTATTTTTTTCTTTTGTGGCTTCTTTCTCGAGGGAAAATTCTCTCTCTTTGCCCATCACATAGGCGGAAATTTTAGAGGCGTCCGTGACAGCAGAGAAGAAAATCGAAGGGTCTTTCTTGATCGCACCATACCAATTTTCTACATAGGCGCTACTGTTTCTGAGGTGTTCGGGATCGGTCGGAACACCGAACTCCTGCTCCAAAAACAACGAGCCGATCTCCGCTCTGAGCTCCTCTTTGGCGTACTCATCGGAGCCGAACGAGTTTGTGATCTGACGGTTCAGGCGCTTTTCGTGGCCCGTAGAATGACCGAGCTCATGCAGCACCGTAGAATAAAATTCTGCCGTTGAGCGAAAGGTTTTTTGTTCGGGGAGATGGATCTCATCGAGCTTTGGAGAATAGTAAGCCTCGTCTCCGCCATAGATGATTTTGGCCTCTTTTTCGCTCCAAGCGTCGAGAAAATTGTCTACCCTTTCAATGTTCTCCCTAACGTCGGGAAGCGTTTCCTCGTTGGCGGGGATGCCCTCTACAAGGTCCGCATTGAACACCGTGTAACTCTTTTTCACAGCATAGACGTTTTCATCCATGTACTCACGCTTCTCGTCCTCGGTCATCCCGTCGAGCACGCTACGGTCAAACGGGCGCTTGGTTTCGCGGTCACGAAGCTCATAGTAGTCGATCCCGACGCCTTTATTTTTGGCAAGCGAGTTGCCCTCTTCGTCCTGTTTGAACGACCACCCTTTTTCCGTCATTTGCCGGAAAGTGAGCCAGCGATTGTCCTGATATCCGCGATCCATTCCGATCATAAAGAGTCGGATGTTGTTTGATCCGCGGTATCCCTTCCCGGTAATGGCGTTCCTCGGCAGCCCGCTCGATACCCATCCCGGGCTCCAAATCCCTGAGCCGTCTTCGAGGTTTTTAAGCACGATGTCTATGATCATCTGCTCGGACTTGGAGAGCTTTTCGTATGGTTTTTCTTTTGTGGTCTCATTCGCCATATTTCAGTTTTACCTCCACTATTTTTTCGGGTTCTTCGTCGGGGCATTTCTGCCCCACGTCGAGATACTCTTCAGGCGTATAGCCCGCAGGGATCACGACTTCTTCTCGGGTCGTTTCGTCTTTTTCTTCTTGTTTCATATTGGATTCTCCTTTATATTTTTCTGTTTGACTTGACAAATGTTGAACAATGATATATACTATTGTTAAGCGAATGGAGGTATAAATCATGAACTTTTATGGCATTCGAGAATTAAGCAACAATACAAAAACTGTTCTTTCATCGGTAACTCCCGAAAATCTTGTAGTTATTACCGATAACGGAAAACCTACTGCGCTTATGATTAAGATTTCTGAGGATACCTTCGAGGAGGTATTGCTTTTATGGAAACAGGTGGAGAGCATGCGTATAACTCAACGGGAGAATAAAAAATATGGTTCGTGAAATTCAAAACAGAATAGCCTATACTGTAATTTGTATCAGTGAATTTGCGCAGCGTTTTTCGATGAATCAGCAGGAAGCGTATCAGCACCTAAAAAGGTACGGTGGATTGTCTTTTCTGAAGGATTGCTATGATGCAGAGCATCTTCTTTCGATTGAGGATGCCGTTGACGATCTTGTTCTTGTCTGTGAAAAAAACGGAGGAGTTGTAGCATGATCTTATATCACGGAACCAATCTCGATATTGACCAAATAGATTTAGATCGGTGCGCTCCTTACAAAGACTTTGGAAGAGGGTTTTATACAACAACTCTCTTTGATCAAGCAAAGGCTATGGCTCTCAGGAAAAGTCGGATTTTTGGAGGCGCTTCATGTGTTATTTCATATGAAGCACCTGAAAATTTACTTTCGCATCCTTCACTGTCAATTCTAAGTTTCCCATCTCCCTGTAAAGAATGGGCTATATTTGTTATCAATAACAGAAATCGTGACTTTATAGAAATCTCATCGCTTGCTTGTAATTTAGATAATAAATATGATGTTGTTTTTGGACCGGTTGCCAATGATACTTTAACGACACTCATACGTCAATATCAGCGAGGATATATAGATAGTGCTAAACTGCTTGATGAGATGAAATATACGGCTCCATCGGATCAATTTTCTTTTCATTCTCTCAAAGCAATCTCTCTTTTGAAAAAGGTAGGTGTGGTATGGATCGAATCCGATTCTTGACTGAACAAATAATTCAAGATGTGGTTGAGTATCTCGTAGAAGACCGTCAAATTGAATACGATAAAGCAATTGATGTGTTATATTCTTCCCAAGTGTTTCAAAAACTTATTGATCCTGCGTGTGGTCTTTACTTGGAGAGTTCAGCATATGTGTATGAACTCTTAAAGGGCGAGCTTTGGGAGGGTTCTATTATTCAACATGAGCAATAACCGGTGCAAGACGGACAGTCGGTCCGAGACGAAAGACATCTTCTATTCAGATTCAAATATTCGGTACTTGGCAAAGATCGCGAGAGATGTAAGGAACGGAACTGCAAACTTTGCCGAGCATGATTTGATTGAAGAAAGTGATACATGTAACCCTTCACAACCGCGATCCAAAGAATAATGTATCTCACGAAAAGAAGAATATCATGCGAGAAGAATACGATATTAAGGCCCTGAATCCGAGGAAAAATCCTTATGCAAAAGCACTCAAGAAACAGGTGACTATCAATTTGGACGACTCTGTAATTGAGTTTTTCAAGAAGCAGTCGGAAAGTATTGGGATCCCGTATCAAACTTTGATCAGCCTTTATCTTCGCGATTGCGTATTAAACGATCGTCACCTCGAGATTTCTTGGAAATGACCCCTCCCGAGACGCGGCAATAGCCGCGTCTCTTTCGGTGTGGAGGGTTTGTCCGTACACTGTTTGTCCGTACACTGTTTGTCCGTACACTGTTTGTCCGTACATGTTTCGTATTTTGCAATAACGATTTGGAATTGTAATGCGTGAACTATTGACATTGTGGAATTACAATGCTATAATGTTTTTAGGAGGTGTTATATGAACGACGAGAAAATCATTTATCACGGCTCACACAACATCATTGAAAATCCAACTTTCGGCATTGGCAGTCCGAATAATGATTACGGACTCGGGTTCTATTGCACGGAACATCTTGATCTCGCAAAAGAATGGGCTTGCGATCAATTTTCCGGAGGCTACGCGAACAAGTATTCCTTTGATATGACTGGGCTTAATATCTTAAATCTCAATTCGGAAGAGTTTTGCATTATTCATTGGGTTTCTGTACTGCTCAAAAACCGTAAGGTTACGCTCAATTCAGATGTCGAGCGGGAAGGAATGTACTATATCCTTGACAATTTCCCGGTTGAAACGAACAACGCTGACGTTATCATCGGGTATCGAGCAAACGATTCATACTTTTCTTACGCAAGAGATTTTTTGAGTAATGCGATTACCGTAAAGCGCCTTAAACAGGTCATGCAGTTGGGAAGCCTTGGTAATCAAGTCGTTATTAAATCCCAACTTGCTTTTTCCCGCTTGCAATTTTTGGGGTATGAAGTCGCGTCACAGCGGATATACTATCCTCTCCGCAAAAAACGTGATGAGCATGCAAGGACGGCCTATCTATCCAATCGAAAAGGGAACATAGTGTCTACGGATAGCGTGCTTCTCATTGATATTATCAGAGGAGGAATCAAAGCAGATGATCCACGCTTACAATGAGGTTTATCTTTATGACGTCATGCGCAACCTTGCTGCTCTTTTCGATATTGCCATCAATGCGTTAGATCTTTCTCCCGATGAGATCTCCGATAAATTTGTTTCGTCAAATGTCGCGAGTGCCATTGAAGCGGGGAATCCCAACTATCTTTCCGGAAAATCAGCAACTGAAATGCTTTCCGAGATCCTTGATAGAGAGGTCCCCTACAATCAAGTCCCTCTCGATCGCTCCCCCGAATATTGGGCGGGCTGGGTACTTGCGTACTCACAATGGTATTTGAATAAGCCCTTTGGAGAAATCTTGGCGGCTGTTCCCTTGAAACACCTAATCGCGAAATACTATCCGTATCATGAAGCGCCGGAAGAGAAAACTGCCGAATGGATCGAAGAAAATCTGCCGATCAAAAACAAGCTGACGTATTTCAGGGAAATGCGAAAACTCACCAAAAAGCAACTTTCTGACTTAAGCGGCGTCAACCTTCGTTCAATTAACTACTATGAGGGGGATCGCGCCCTTCTGCGAAAAGCGCAGGCAGAGACCCTTTATGCTCTTGCCAAGGTATTGGATTGTACCATTGAAGATTTGCTTGATTGACCATCATGTTCCCCTCCCGAGACGCGGCCTATGCCGCGTCTCTTTTCATATAGATGGTTTTGTCCGTACATTCTTTGTCCGTACATTCTTTGTCCGTACATTCTTTGTCCGTACATTCTTTGTCCGTA
>ENA-OYZE01000220-OYZE01000220.1-human-gut-metagenome-genome-assembly--contig:-NODE-220-length-24744-cov-4.744866_pt1 | contig 24744 bp, 19 predicted proteins | sample MGYA00243259_ERZ653469 | MGnify/ENA primary metagenome ERZ653469 (study PRJEB26926, sample SAMN06164913) | human gut metagenome | biome: ENVO:00009003; feature: ENVO:2100002; material: ENVO:00002003...
CTGCGTGGGTGCCAAGGTACAAGGCGAGGGTGCGCCGACAGAGCTCATTGAGGGCCTGCGCCGCGCCGCTTCCATTACGCCGGCGCCCGACTGTATTTTGTTGGTGCGCGGCGGCGGCTCCTTCGAGGACCTCATGACCTTCAACGACGAGGAGCTTGCCCGTGCAGTGGTGCCTGTCCCGTGCCCGTGGTGACCGGTATCGGCCATGAGCCCGATACCTCGATTTGCGACATGGTAAGCGACCGCCGCGCCTCCACGCCCACGGCGGCGGCAGAATCGGTGGCGCCGGCTATGATGGAGTTGGCCGATGTGCTCGAGGCGCGCCATCAGCGCCTGGGCGCTGCGATGGCATCGATGATTGGGTCGGCCCAGGTCGACCTGGAGATGCTCGATCAGCGTGGTCGCCGTGCCTGGGATACCTATTCGGCTCGCTTGGGCGATGCGCTCGATGCGGCTGCGTGCCGCCCGTGCCTCAACGACCCCACATTAATGGTTGAGCGTCGCGAATCGGAGCTTGCGCTGACTGCCGATCGCCTGTCGGGCGCCATAGTACGCTCGGTCGGGACATTCCGCTCCAACTTTGAGCGCTTGCCCGAGCGTCTGGTTACAAGCACCTCGGGGCTCGATGGCAAGCGCCATGCGCTCACGCTTGCGAGTTCCCGTCTGGAGCATCAGGGACGTTCGATGCTCAGCAAGCCCGCGTCCGACCTGGGCCGAGCTGCCGCGTCGCTTGATGCCCTGTCGCCGCTCAAGGTGCTTGCCCGCGGCTATTCCATCGCGTACAGCGATGATGGTGTGGCCACGAGCGCCAAGACCTTTAAGCCCGGCGACGCCATCCGCGTGCGCATGGCAGACGGTAACGTTGCGGCAACGGTCGATACGGTCGAGTAGACCGCGTTTCATAGCGATAAACCTTTAGGAAAGGAAACAGATATGGCAGAGAAAGCCCCGGTCGAGCAGCTTACGTACAAGCAGGCTTCGCAGGAGTTGGAGCTCATCATCCGCAGCTTGGAGTCGGGCGATATGGAGCTCGAGGAATCGCTCGAGAGCTATACCCGCGGCGTCGAGCTCCTCAAGAGCCTGCGCACCCGCCTGTCCGATGCCGAGCAGAAGGTCTCGGTGCTTCTTAAGGACGTCGACGGCAACGACGTGCTCGCCGACGGCGAAGCCGCCAACACCGACGACAACCTTTCGTTCTAACCACCCCGACCAAATATAATTACCTTGGTCTGCGAGAAAGGAACCAACCATGTGTGATTGCATCTTCTGCAAAATTGCCAACCACGAGATCCCCTCGACCGTCGTTTACGAGGACGACCAAGTCATCGCCTTCGACGACCTCAATCCCCAGGCGCCGGTCCACACGCTCGTGATCCCCAAGAAGCACTACAGTGACATCGCCGACAACGTACCTGCCGAGACCATGGGCGCCATGGCCCACGCCATCCAGGAGGTCGCCAAGGTCAAGGGCTTGGAGGACGGTTTCCGCGTCATCTCCAACAAGGGCGTCAACGCCGGCCAGACCGTCATGCACTTCCACATGCACGTCCTCGGCGGCAAGAACCTGGGCGAGAACCTCATCTGAGGACGCGTAGGCCGTCGACTTGGCTGCCTTTGGAGTAATCTATGCAGCTTTCTCAACTCGAATACCTTCAAGCGGTAGCGAACTATGGTGGCGTGCGTAAAGCAGCTCGCGCCGTTCATGTGAGTCCGCAGGCCGTTTCGTCGGCAATCAAAAAGTTGGAATCTGAGTATCAGATCGTTTTGCTCGACCGATCGGCGGGGGAAGCTGTTTTGTCTCCGGCGGGCAGAGAATTTGCGCGTCGTGCACGCATGGTCCTGGCGCAAGTCAACGATCTCAAAAAGTACGCCCAATCGATGGGCGACGGCGTTTCGCCCGACGGCCATTTTCGTCTCTACGCCCCCTGCCTTCACGGGCGGGGGCTCCTTTTTTCCGAAAACTGGTATGACTCGTTTGAAAGCTTGCACCCTCAGATCCACCTCGATGTGTGGCATCAGTCAACGGCTACATGCTTTGAGTCGCTCATGCTTGGAATTTCCGATGCAGCCATCTCATTTGAGGAACCACGGGACGGCGCCCTTTCTTCGAAGTACTTGGGCGAAAAGGAGCTCAAGGTTCTTTCGTGCCCGGCGGGTCATCAATCTGTGGAAGCTATGACCATTCGTGAGCTACTGGGCGGCAGGCTCGCCGTTCCAATTAATTTGTCACCCTGTCTCAATGCAATCAACCAATGTCCCGAAGCCCAGCTCGTTAATTTCCGCTTCCGTGATGTCGAATACGGAAGCAGGGCGCAGACTGAGTTTCTTCAGGCCGGGGGATTGATATTGAGTTTGTCTGGGTCCTCTCTCGCATCGGATGGATCAGAAGTGAGTGAGTGCTCCATTGAAGGTTCGCGTGATGTAACCTTGCCTATCTACTTTTGCTATCGGCAAAATTCCTGGACTGATCGACACCAGACGGTTTTCCTTCACCTATTGCGCCATCTCGCTTCGTGAGACCATTTGGCATCGCGTCGTCAAGTGAATAGTGACGCTTCGTAACGCATGTTTGACGGCTTTGCCCTCATACTTTTTCAAGATTTCGGTTTGGATTATCGACTCTTGGAGGGCGAAGCATGAAAAAACGTATTGTTTTGCTTTATATGACGTTCGTTTTCCTGTCGAACTTCAGCACCATCTTGTATTTTCTGACGGTTTACCTTGAGTTTGTTGGTTTCTCGATGGTGGCGATTTCTGGCATGATGATTGCATACCAAGTGAGCAAGTTCATTCTTGAGGTTCCTACTGGTTATATTGCTGACAGGTTTGGACGAAAGGCAAGCGGCCTCGTTGGCGTCGCGGGAATGCTCGGATACTATGCCGCCCTGCTTCTCATCCGGTCTCCTGTGCTTTTAATCGGCGCATTTGCTCTCAAAGGTTTTGCCGTCGCATGCGTGAGCGGATCCATCGAAGCGATTTTTATTGACAGCGTCTCCCAGGAACAGCTTGTGAGACTTAATGTGGTTGAGCGATTCGTCTTCTATGCGTCTTATGCCCTTTCTGCTTGTGTGGGCGGTTTCATCTCGTCCGTTGGTGCGTATTACGTCGGTCTTTCGGCAGATATCTGCGCCATGGTGCTCACACTGGCTGTCGTTGCCTGTATCCCTGAGGAGCGAAGAGAAGACGCTGCGACGACGTTCGAGCGTGGAATTAGCCCAAGGATGATTGGGGCGGCTATTTCGAGCAACAGTATTATTCGCTCAGCGTTCGTTATGGACTGCTCTCAGGCTTTTGCTTTCGTCGCTTTGGAAGACTTTTTCTCGCTGCTGCTTGCAGACCGCGGAATGAACGCCGTTGCTTCGGGCGTGACCATTGCGGCTCAGCTCCTTGTTTCCGCCTCCATAGGGTTTATCGTGCCCAGCGTGATTGCCCGTGTCGATAAGGGTCGTTTTGCGCGCATTTGCGGCATTGTGCGCCTTTCCCTGACTGCTCTGTTTTTGATTCCCTTTACTCCGGTCTGTTTGCTGCCCGTGTTCTATGTGTTGCAGACGGTCGCTTACTCTTTATTTGCTCCAATTAAATACTCAATTTTTCAAAATGCTGCTGATTCTTCGATGCGCTGTTCATTGATTTCGGTTCAAAGCCAGATGGTGGCGGTGGGTGCTGTTCTTTTCTATCTGCTCAACGCTGTGTTGAGCAGCGCTGCGGGCATTCGAGTCGTATTGCTTGTCGCGCTCGGGATTTCTTCTTTGGTGTATATTCCCGCGCTATTTCATCTTACAAGCCAAAGGACATGAGTATTTAGGCACCGATAACTTATATATCAACGCCAATAAACCCGAGCGCGAGGGCGTTTGGGTTTATTATTGAAGCGTATGTAACCTGGCGGCGCCACACCGCCTGTTAGTAGGGAGACACATGAACGTTCTGGTCGTCAACGCAGGATCTTCGACCCTTAAGTATCAGGTCATCGATACCAAGTCCCACAAGGTGTCCGCAAAGGGCTCCTGCGAGCGCGTTTGCTTTACCGGCGGTACCTTCACCCACGCTGCCAACGGTTCCAAGAAGGTGACCGAGAACATCGAGTTCCCCGACCACAAGGTCGCCATCGAGGTCGTTCTGAAGGACCTCGAGGCCAACGGCGTCAAGATCGAGGGCATTGGCCACCGTATCGTTCAGGGCGGTTGGTACTTTGGCGACTCCTCCCTCGTCGACGAGGACGTTCTCGCCAAGATCCGAGAGGTCGCCCCGCTCGCGCCGCTGCACAACAACCCCGAGGCCAACGTTATCGAGTACTGCCTGGAGCAGTATCCCGACCTGCCCAACGTTACGGTCTACGACACCGCGTTCCACTTCAACATGCCCGAGGTCGCCAAGACCTACGCCCTGCCTAAGGACGTCTGCGACAAGCTGCATATCCGTAAGTACGGCGCTCACGGCACCAGCTATCGCTACATCTCCAAGAAGGTCGCCGAGATGACCAACGGCGAGGCCCGAAAGGTCGTCGTGTGCCACATTGGCTCCGGCGCTTCCCTGTGCGCCATCGAGGACGGCAAGTGCATGGACACCACTATGGGCTTGACCCCGCTCGACGGCGTCATGATGGGTACTCGCTGCGGCTCCATCGACCCGGCTACTGTGTGCTACTTGCAGCGCGAGGGCGGCTATACCTTCGACGAGGTCGACGAGATGATGAACAAGAAGTCTGGCCTGCTCGCCGTGACCGGCGGCAAGACCAACGACTGCCGCAACGTTGAGGAGCTCGCCGCCGCTGGCGACCCCGAGGCTCAGCTCGCCTTCGACATGTTTGTCTACAAGATTGCCGCCAAGGCGGCCGAGATGGCTACTTCTATGTGCGGTATGGACACCCTGGTCTTTACCGCCGGCATCGGCGAGCATGCTCCGGCCGTCCGCGCCGGCGTTGCCGACCGCCTGGCCTTTATGGGCGTCAAGATGGATCATGCCCGCAACGCCCTGCGTGGTGACGGCGCTTGGTGCCTGTCTGCCAAGGATTCCAAGGTCAAAATCTTTGTCATCCCCACGGACGAGGAGTTCATGATCGCTTCCGACGTCGAGCGCATCGTCAACGCCAAGTAATTACAAGAGGGGAGGGGCTGGACGGCAACATGCCGTTCAGCCCCTCTTTTGAACTCGTTGGGCGATATGCCTGATAGCTATTTATCAAGTTGTGATAACTTCTTATTAACATACGGCCGCCTTGAGCGGTCTGCGCCGACCGTATCGCACTGCAAAGGAGTCTCATGAACGTACTTGTTGTCAACGCCGGTAGCTCAAGCCTTAAATATCAGCTTTTGGATACCGATACCCGCGAGGTTTTCGCCAAGGGCAACTGCGAGCGCATCGGTTCGGACATGGGCATCTTTGGCCACTCCGAGAACGGTGGCGCCAAGCAGACCGAGGAGGTCCCTTTCCCCGATCATCGCTCTGCTATCGCTCGCGTGCTCGAGGAGCTCGAGAAGACCGACTTTACGATTGATGGCATTGGCCATCGTATCGTTCAGGGCGGCTGGCACTTCGATGATTCCGCGGTCGTCGACGATGAGGTCATGGCTAAGATCCTTGAGGTGGCCCCGCTCGCTCCGCTGCACAATTACGGCGAGGCCGCGGCAATCGAATATTGCCGCGAGAAGTATCCTGAGCTGCCCAACGTGGCCGTCTTCGACACCTCGTTCCACATGACCATGCCCGAGGTCGCCTACACCTACGCGCTGCCCAAGGACGTGTGCGACAAGTACCACGTGCGCAAGTACGGCGCACACGGTACGAGCCACCGCTACGAGTGGATGATGGCCAAGGAGATCCTGGGCTCGCGCTGCCACCGTCTGCTTTCGTGCCATCTGGGCAACGGTGCTTCGCTCGCTGCTATCGAGGACGGCGTGTGCCGCGACACCACGATGGGCCTCACGCCGCTTGACGGCCTGATGATGGGTACCCGTTGTGGTTCCATTGACCCGGCCACCGTGTGCTACCTGCAGCGCGAGGGCGGCTACAGCTACCAGGAAGTCGACGACATGATGAACAAGCAGTCCGGCCTGCTTGCCATTTCGGGCATCTCCAACGACGCCCGCGACATCCGCACGCGCGCCTCCGAGGGAGATGAGCGCTGCCTGCTCGCCTTCGATATGTTTGCCTACAAGGCTATGCAGCAGGCCGGCTCCATGATCGCCTCCATGGCGGGCGTGGATACCATCACCTTTACCGCCGGCATCGGCGAGAACGACTGGTCGATTCGCAAGGCCTTCTGCGACTGCTTTGAGTGGCTGGGCGTGCGCATCGACAACAACAAGAACCGCGAGGCCGTGGGCAACGGCCCACAGGTCATCAGCGCCGCCGGCTCTTCCGTCACGGTTATGGTCATCCCCACCGACGAGGAATACATGATCGCCCACGACGTCGAGCGTCTGACCAAGAAAAACTAACGCGCGCATTTGCAAGTAAACGAAAGGCCTCCAGAGCAACAGCTCCGGAGGCCTTTTTGCTAGCAGGTGGAAATTCCTGTCCCGAGGGGATATGTCCGCTACTCAGCCATCTGAGCCTGGACGGCGGTGATGGCCACGACACCCACGATGTCGTCAGCAGAGCAGCCGCGCGACAGATCGTTGACCGGCTTGGCGATGCCCTGCAGGATGGGGCCGTAGGCGTCGGCGCCGGCGAAGCGCTGGACCAGCTTGTAGCCGATGTTGCCGGCCTCGAGGTCGGGGAACACGAGCACGTTGGCCTTGCCGGCAACGGAGGAGCCGGGAGCCTTGAGCTGGGCGACGGTGGGGACAATAGCGGCATCGAGCTGCAGGTCGCCGTCGATGGCGAGCTCGGGAGCCTTCTCCTTGCAGAACTTCACAGCCTCCTGGACCTTCTTGGCGACCTCGCCGCCAGCGGAGCCCATGGTGGAGTAGGAGAGCATGGCCACGTGCGGCTCAACGTTGCCCATGAAGGTGGACCAGGAGTGAGCGGAGGCGATGGCGATCTCGGAGAGCTCGTCGGAGGACGGGTTGATGTTGAGGCCGCAGTCGGCGAAGATCAGCGTGCCGTCAGTGCCGAACTGCGGGGTGTCGGTGCACATCACGAAGAAGGCCGAGACCAGCTTGGTGCCCGGGGCGGTCTTGAGGATCTGAAGCGCGGGGCGCAGGGTGTCGGCGGTGGAGTGGCAGGCGCCGGAGACCAGGCCGTCGGCATCGCCCATCTTGACCATCATGGTGCCAAAGTAGGTGGCGTCCATCACCTGGGCGCGAGCCTGCTCGATGGTAACGCCCTTCTTGGCGCGGAGCTCGGCAAACTTCTGCGCGTACTCCTCGTGCTTCTCGGCATTGCGCGGGTCGATGACGGTAGCGCCGGGAACGTTGATCTCGTCGGGGTTGCCCAGGATGACGATCTTTGCCAGGCCCTCCTCGATGATTTTGGTGGCCGCGACGATAGTGCGCGGATCCTCGCCCTCGGGCAGGACGATCGTCTTAAGGTCGGCCTTGGCGGCAGACTTCATACGGTTTAGGAAATCGCTCATGTTACTCCTTACAAGCGTTTCGCTAAGCTCCAGGCACCCGGCTGTTCACGAATAAACCCGCTGCTAGCGGGTTTACCTTTCAATTATGTACGCCGCGGTGCTTGAGCTTTCCTTGTGTGGCAAGCTCATTATAGGACGCATTAGCGCTATAATCGCTCTGATAAATATGTCTCGAAGAATGTTCGAGAAAAGCCCAGCTAACGAGCCCGTGGCTTTTGACAAGGAGTATCGATGCAGATTACCTCAGGCCTGCCTGAAGGCTTTAACGCCGGCGCGTACGACATGATTGTCGTCGGTGCTGGATATGCCGGTGCCGTTTGCGCCCGCCGTCTTGCCGAGACCATCGGCTATCGTGTTGCCGTTTTGGAGCGCCGTAGCCACATTGCGGGCAATGCCTATGACTGCACTGACGAGGCCGGAATCCTGATCCACGAGTACGGTCCGCATATCTATCACACTTTTAACGAGCGCGTGCACAATTTCCTGTCGCGCTTTACCAAGTGGACGGATTATCAGCACAAGGTGCTCGCCAACATCAACGGTACCCTTATGCCCGTGCCCTTCAACCATGCGAGTCTCAAGCTCGCCTTTGGTGACGAGCGCGGCGAGGAGCTGTATCAGAAGCTCGTGGAGACCTTTGGCAAGGATGTCAAGGTGCCCATTATGGAGCTGCGTAAGAAGAACGACCCGGATCTTGCCGAGGTCGCCGATTACGTCTACGAGAACGTCTTTTTGCATTACACCATGAAGCAGTGGGGCCAGACGCCCGATCAGATCGATCCCTCGATCACCGGCCGCGTTCCCGTCTTTGTGGGCGATGATGACCGCTACTTCCCGCAAGCTCCCTTCCAGGGCATGCCGCAGGAGGGCTACACGGCGCTCTTTGAGCACATGCTCGACCACGACCTGATCGACGTGTTCTGCGACGTGGACGCCCGTGACCTCTTTGAAATCGACGAGACTACCGTCAAGATCGACGGCAAGGTCTATGGTGGCGAGATCGTCTACACCGGTCCGCTCGATGAGCTGTTCAACCTCGACTTGGGTGCGTTGCCGTACCGCACGCTCGACATGAAGTTCGAGACGCTCGATATGGACCAGTTCCAGCCCGTGGGCACCGTCAACTACACCACGAGCGAGGACTACACGCGCATTACCGAGTTCAAGAACATGACCGGTCAGATCCTGCCCGGCAAGACCACCATCATGAAGGAGTACTCCAAGGCCTATACGCCCGGCTCGGGCGAGACGCCGTACTACGCCATTCTTGAGCCCGAGAACCGTGAGCTCTATGAGCGCTATCTTGAGCGCGTCCAGAACCTGACGAACTTCCACCCGGTGGGTCGTCTGGCCGAGTATCGTTACTACGATATGGACGCCGTGACCAATTCCGCCCTCGATCTTTCGGATGAGATTATCGCCTGCCATGCATAAAGTCATAACATTCGGTATTCCCTCGTATAACGCCGCCAAGGACATGGACCATTGCATCACCTCCATCTTGGAGGGGAGCAATTACGCCACCGATATCGAGATTATCGTGGTGGACGACGGCTCCAAGGACGAGACGGCCGATAAGGCCGATGAGTGGGAGGCACGTTATCCCGGTATCATTCGCGCGGTACACCAGGAGAACGGTGGCCACGGTATTGCCGTCCTTTCGGGTCTGCGCGAGGCACAGGGCACCTACTACAAGGTTGTCGACTCGGATGACTGGCTCGACGCTGCGGCTCTTTCGACCATGCTGTCGATTCTGCGTGGCTTTGAAGAGCGCGATCAGCGCGTTGACCTGTTTATCTCGAACTACGTGTACGAGAAGGTTTACGAGGGCACGCATACCGCTATTGGCTACAAATTTGCCCTGCCGCGCAAAAAGATCTTTTCCTGGGATCAGATCGGTCATTTCCGCCTGGACCAGAACCTACTCATGCACAGCCTGTGCTATCGCACGGATGTGCTGCGCGAGTCCAACCTTCCCATGCCGCCGCACACGTTCTATGTGGACAACATCTACGCCTACGTGCCGCTGCCGCGTTGCAAGACCATGTACTACGCCGACATCGACCTCTATCGCTACTTTATCGGTCGCGAGGGCCAGAGTGTCAACGAGGCCACGATGGTCAAGCGTCTGGACCAGCAGTTCCGTGTGACGCGCATCATGATGGAGTCGTACCACCTGTACAGCGATGTTGAGTCGTCGCGTCTGCGCTCGTACATGATGGGCTATTTCACCATGATGATGGCGATCTGCTCGGTGCTCACCAAGCTTTCCGAGGAAGATTGCGCCGACGAGCGCCTAAAGACGCTGTGGAATGATTTGAAGGCCTACGACGAGCGCATGTATCGTCGTGCCCGCTACGGCGTGGTCGGGTTCTTCACCAATCTGCGCGGACGGGCCGGAGACAAAACCACACTCGGCCTATACCGTCTTGCCTCAAAGATCTTCAAATTCAACTAGCTGCCGAGTAATCGCTGCTGATAGGTTGACTGGGCCCCTTGGCCTTTAGTTTGCTACTGCGAACAGTCCTGCTCGCACGGAAAGCACATTAAGTGCTTTCCGGCTCGTGCGGAACTTGTATCAAACTAAAGGCCAAGGGGCCTCTGCTATAAGAATCGATTGTCAGGTTATTTGAATTTGAAGATCTTCGACGCGCGGTACACAGGGGCCTGGGCTGAAAAAATATTAGTTGGTAGTCGGTCGGAGGCGGGCGGGCATTACGTTTGTCGCGAGTTCCGCATGCAAAGAAGGCCACTTAATGTGGCCTTCGTCTTGCATAGGACTGTAGAGCAGCAAACGTAATGCCCGCCCGCCTCCGACCGACGGTCGAGTGAGATTACTTCGCAGCACCTGGGATTCCGTGGGAGGTTTTGGCGGTTTTGGCTCCGTTTGCGATGGCAGTTTCCAGGGCCCTTACTGCGAGCATGCCCAGCAGGTCTAGGGGAACGGCGGCGCTTGCCTGGGCGCCCAGTTTGCCGCTGGCGAGGGTGTAGATGGTGTCGCCGTCGTTGGTGGTGTGTGTGGGGCGGATGGCGTGTGCGTAGGCGTCTGCGGCCATCTGGGAGACCTTGGTGGCTTGTGCCTTAGTGAGTTCCACGTTGGTGACGATGCAGCTGATGGTGGTGTTGGTGCGGTCGAGCGGCATCTGCATGGATCCGGCGGCGGCAAAGGCTGCGAGTTCCATGTCGACGATCTGGTCGCTATCGGCTGCGGCGCGCATGCCGGAGACCCACTCGCCGGTGAAGGGGTCGACAACGTTGCCGCAGGCGTTGACCGAGACCACGGCGCCCACCTTGATGGGGCCGAGTGCCACGGCGGCAGCTCCAAGGCCGGCCTTCATGCAGGTGGCAGGCCCCATGAGCTTACCCACGGTAGCGCCCGTGCCGGCGCCTACGTTGCCCTGTTCGAGCTTGGTGGGGGTGTGGTCGAGTGCTTCGCGCACGGCGGCGATGCCGGCCTCAATGTCGGGGCGCACGGTGGGGTTACCAAAGGCAAGGTCGAAGATACAGCTGGAGCACACGATAGGCACCTGCGTGGGGCCGACGGGAAGGCCGATGCCGCGGCTCTCAAGCTCGCGAGCGACGCCGCTTGCAGCTTCGAGGCCAAAGGCCGATCCGCCCGAAAGGCAGACGGCGTGGACCTTGTCGACGGTGTTCTCGGGTCGTAGCAGGTCGGTCTCGCGCGAAGCGGGAGCGCCACCGCGTACGTCAACGCCGCCGGTGGCGCCCTCGGGTGCCACGATTACGGTGCAACCGGTGCCGGCCTCCTCGTCCGTATAGTTGCCATAGCAAAAGCCATCGACATCGCAGACGTCAATGGCCTCGAGCAGTGTATCCATGTTTAACTCCTATCGGTTTTCCGCCGCGCCTTGTGCCCGGTCGGGATCCGTACGGTACGCCAAAATTGTAGGCGCTGGGGAATACCCAGCGCCAGATGCAATTACGAGAGTTTTTGAATCGCGCGCGCGACGCGGGCGATGGGTAGGCCCACTACGTTATAGAAGTCGCCCGAAATATCGTGCACGAGCATGCGGCCGCCTGTGCCCTGGATGCCGTAGGCGCCTGCCTTATCCATGGGCTCACCCGAGGCAACGTAGTGCTCGATCTGCTCGTCGGTGAGCTCGTAGAACGTCACGTCGGTCACATCGACAAACGACAGGCTCTCGGCGGCATGCGGGGCGGCCGTATCGCCTGCCTTAACGATGCAGACGCCGGTTGCGACCTGGTGCGTGCGGCCCGAAAGCTCACGGAGCATGGTGCGCGCCTCGTCCTCGGTTGCCGGCTTGCCCAAAATCTTGCCGTCGAAGGTGACGATGGTGTCGGCCGCGACGGTCAACTCATTGGGCTCGGCATACTCGGCAGCAACGGCAGCCGCCTTGGCGCGTGCCAAGCGCTCGACAAGCGTGAGCGGGGGCTCGCCATCAAAGGGCGTTTCGTCGATATCCGCGGGAATCACGCGAATGTTGTAGCCTGCCTCGCGCATCAGCTCTATGCGGCGCGGCGATTGGGAAGCCAAAATCATAGTTGGATGCCCTCGGCGACCTTCTCGACGGCCTTGTCGCCGGCGAGCGTGCGCAGCAGCTCCAATGCAAAGGGGAGTGACTGTGCCATGCCGCTGGCAGTGATGATGTTGCCGTCTTGCGTGACCTTCTCGCCAGTATAGGCGCCTTCGGGGAAGCTTTTCTCAAAGCCAGGGAAGCACGTGGCGTGGCGCCCCTCGAGTAGGTCGAGCTCGCCCAGGATAAACGGGGCGGCGCAGATGGCGGCGACGTGCTTGGTCGCGGCGAACTCGCAGACCACGTCGCAGACACGCTGATCGGCGCGCAGGTTGGTGGCACCGGGCAGGCCGCCGGGCAGCACGACGCAGTCGTACTCGTCAAGGTTGATCTCATCAAAGAGCGCATCGCAGGTCACGGGGATCTGCAGCGAGCTTACGACCTCACGCGTGGGCATAATCGAGACGAGCGTGGCACGCACGCCGCCGCGACGCATGACATCGACCATGGTCAAGCATTCAATAGTTTCAAAGCCATCGGCGGCGAGAACGGCAACGCTGGGCATGAGGGTTCCTTTCATAGGCGGCATACAATTAGCCGTCTTATACCCCGAAGACCTCCGCTTGCCACGCTCGATTTCCCAATGATTTTTCTGAGCAATGATTAAGTGGCTAGTTGCGCCTAAGGTGGACGACGGTCTCGCAGTGGAAGGTTTGTGGGAACAGGTCGACTGGCGTGATCTTTACGGGGGAGAAGGTGCCTTCTTCGACAAAGCGTTTGAGATCGCGCGCCAGGGTGGCCGGGTCGCAGCTCACGTAGGCGACATCGTGGGCACTCGTGCTGGCGATAAGGTCGATCGCTTCGGGGGCGAGGCCTGCGCGCGGCGGGTCGACCACCAAGACGTCGGCATCCTGGTCGGGGAACTCGCGCACCGCGTCTCCGCCAATGACGTCGACGTTATCAAGCTTGTTGATCTCCAGGTTACGGCGCAGGTCGCGCACGGCGGGGCCGTAGGCCTCGACGGCGGCGACAAAGTCGCAGCGGCGGGCGAGCGGCAGGGTAAAGGTGCCGGCACCGCAGTACAGGTCCACGGCAAGCTCGTCTTCCTGCGGATCGAGCGTTTCCATGACAAGCTCGATCAAAATCTCGGCACCCTTGGTGTTGACCTGGAAAAAAGACGGGGCAGACAAGCGCATCTGACCCTCGGCGATATTCTCGGTCCATGAGCCCTCTCCGGCGAGCATTTCGACCTTGGAAACACGGCGGGCCTTCTTTTCGCCCTTGCTCATCACGCGTACGACACTTGTGGGGTGCGCGGCGTCTGCCAACACGCGCGAGACTTGCGAGCGCGGGAAAGAGCCCGTAGGCGTCCAGAGCGCCACCTCGAGTGCCTTGGTGCGACGCGAGGCGCGAATGCCCACGCGCTCAAGGCCCAGGTCGTGGCTGCCGCTCAGATAATTGAGCGCGCCGACGACCGATTTGAGTGCCTTGGGGAAGCGTTTGTCGAACAACGGGCACGAATCGACGGTCACGATCTTGCGAGGATCGACACCGTGCATGCCAAGACGCACGCGGCCGTTTACAACGGTCGGCTCGAGTTCGATTTTATTGCGGTAGCCCCAATCATCCTTGGTGTGGCGGATGGGTTGCACCAGTTCATCGACTTGATCGGGGCTGAACTTGCCGATACGCTCGAGCGTGGAGCGCAGATTTTGCTCCTTGGCGGCGAGCTGTGCCGTGCGTGAGAGATTGCCCCACGAGCAGCCGCCGCAGATGCCCACGAAGGGGCAGGGAGACTGAATGCGATCGGGGCTTGGCTCCAGAATCTCGGTGGTGCGGGCACGCATGAACGACTTGCCGTCCTGTACGACCTCGGCCTCGACGGTGTCGCCTGCCACGGCGCCCTGCACAAAGACGGCCTTGCCGTTGTCGGCGTGCGCCAGCCCGTCGGCGCCGTAGGTCATCGATTCTATAGTGAGCTTCATATTCCTGCCTGTCATTCGCGTTGTTGTTCGCACCATGGTAGCAGGGAAAAGCGCCCCGCATCCGAGGCTTTCCTCAAATGCGGGGCGCTTCTACAAACTGCTTCTACAAACGACTATTTCGTCTTGCCGGTAATGAGCGTCTTAAGACCCAGGCCGATCAGACCCAGGCCCATGCGCACGCGGCCGGGGCGATGGCGCTCGATGGCCTTGGTCTTGCCGGCGGGCTTATCGCGACGGGCGCTCGTCTCGGGTGCGGGCTTGATGACCTGCGGATCGGGCTGAGGTGCAGGTGCAGGCTCGGGCTCAATGACGGTCGCCTGGACCTCTTGGACCTTGGGTGTGGCCGGCTGCGGCTCAGGAGCAGGGGCGGGCTTTGCCTCGGCGGCGGGCTCCGGAGTCGCAGTAGCGGGCTCGGGCGCTTTCTCCACGGCGGGCTCTGCGGCAGCCTCGGGCTCATTCACCGGGGGAGCTGCAACCGCTTCCGGTTTGGCAGCTGCCCCGTGTTCAACATCGGCCTGAATGGCCTCCTCGGCCACACGTTCCTTCTCCTGTGCGCGCTGCTGCGCGGCGGCCTCGGCGTTGCGATAGGCACGCTCCAGCAGGGCTTCCTGCGAGTTGAAGGGTTTCTCACCCTCTGCACGCTCCACGGGGACCCAGGTGCCGTCGCTCGTGAGGCTGCGGGCCTTCACGTTGTCGCGCAGCTGCATGCCCATGTACTCGTGCACTAGGGCGCGGCAGGTGGGGTCGAGCACGGGGAAGGCAATCTCCACGCGGTGCTCGGTGTTGCGCGTCATCATGTCTGCCGAGCTCAGGTAAATCATGTCCGAGTCCACGCCGAAAGCATAGACGCGCGCGTGCTCCAAAAAGCGTCCGACGATGGAGCGGACATGCACGTTCTCGGTCTTGCCCGGAACACCGGGCTTGAGGCACGAGATGCCGCGGATGATCATGTCTACGCGCACGCCGGCACACGATGCCTCGGCGATCTTGTCGATAACCTCGCGGTCGGTCAGCGAGTTGAGCTTAAAGAACACGCGGGCGGGCTCGCCGGCAAGGGCGCGCTGGATCTCGCGGTCAAGCCCGCGCATGATGAGCGGTTTCAGTCCGACGGGCGCCACACCCAGGAAGCGGTAGTCGCCGCGCAGGTTGCCCAGCGACAGATTGCGGAAGAACAGGTTGGCGTCCTCGCCGATGCCGGGATGGGCTGTCATGAGCATAAAGTCGCTGTAGAGTTTGGCCGTCTTCTCGTTAAAGTTGCCGGTGCCCAAAAGCGTGAGGCGCGTTAGCGCCATGCCCTCGCGATAGGTGAGCTGGCAGATCTTTGAGTGGCATTTAAAGCCCTCGGAACCATAGATGACGGTGCAGCCGGCCTCTTCCAGGCGCTCGGCCCACTCGATGTTGTTCTGCTCGTCAAAGCGGGCACGAAGTTCCATGAGCACCGTGACCTCTTTGCCGTTCTCGGCAGCATCGATCAGCGACTCGCACAGGCGGCTCTGCTTGGCCACGCGGTAGAGCGTGATGCGCAGCGAGATGCACTCGGGGTCGTAGGCGGCCTCGTGCACCAGATCCAGGAAGGGGTTCATGGCCTCGTAGGGATAAAAGAGCAGCTTGTCGTGCTGCAGCACCTGCTCGCGGATGGAGCGGGTCATGTCGATGGTGGGATTGGGCTGCGGCCTAAACGGCGTAAAGAGCAGCTCGTTGCGCAGGTGCTCGGGAATCTTGCCCTCAATGCCAAAGACGTAGCCCAGGTCGAGCGGGATATCGCAGGTAAAGACAGAGCGGCGCGAAAGCTCGAGCGCCTTGCGGATGGTCTTGAGCGTTGCCTTCTCGAGCGACCCCGAGACCGCGAGCACTACCGGCTGCAGACGCAGGCGCTTCTTGAGGATGCGCTTCATGTGCTGGCGGTAGTCCTCTTCCTCTTCGACGCCCTCGCCGTCCGGATCGATGTCGGCGTTGCGGGTGACGCGGATCAGCGCACGATCCAGCGGCTTATAGGAGCCAAAGCAGCTGTCCAGGCAGGCGAGGATGACGTCCTCGAGCAAGATGTAGGAGTAGGTGCCGGTGGGCGAGGGGATCTCGACCACGCGGTTCATCGAGGCGGGAATCTCGATAAGGCCCAGCAGGCTCTCCTCGTCGGTGGCGCCGTCCAGACCACAGGCCAGATAGAGCGCGCCATTGCGTAGGTTGGGGAAGGGGTGGCGAGGATCGATGACCAGCGGCGAGATGACCGGCGACACGTAGGCCTGGAAGTAGCGGGTTACAAAGGTGCGCTCCTCGGGCGTAAGCGAATCGATGCGGGCGCGGTGAACGCCCAAGGTGTCGAGCTTGCCCTCGATGCTCTTAAAGATGGACTCCCAACGGGTAAGGAGCCCGGGCATTTCGGCCATGACAGCATCGACCTGTTCGGAGGCGGTCATATTGCTCTTGTTGTCGACAGGTTGCTTTTTGAGCTCTGCCAGATCGGACAGGCCGCCCACGCGCACCATGAGAAACTCGTCGAGGTTAGACTCGAAAATCGACACGAACTTTAGACGCTCGAACAGCGGAACGGTCTCATCGAAGGCTTCGTCAAGCACACGGTTGTCAAAGCGTAGCCAGCTGAGCTCTCGGTTCTGCGTGTACGAGAAGTCGCGAGGCGGTTTGCGCAGCTTTGCGGCGGCTTGCTTTTTTTCGATTTTGCTCGGCATATGCATCTGTCCGTTCAGTCCCCGCAGGGGACGGTAGCCTAACCCTATTCACTATTGTCTCAATTTAGTCGACTTGTGGCACGGACGTATTGTGCGAACGGTATCTTTACCTACTTCTTACGCTGACAAGGCATGCAACTAACTGTCCAACTCGTTTGGAAACAATCTATATCCATACTCAACTGGTGAGGATGTATGAATAAGAATGATTGCGAGCTGAATATAATCGAATCCAAATTGAATCATGGACAAACGACATATATATGCAGAAAACCGTTTTAGCTATGCAATTCCTAAACATGAAAATATTTGTGCAATCTAGCTTAATTCCTTAGAAAAAAGAACATTTACCTTTGAAAACCTGCTTTAGAGAACCGAAGTGCATCATGGGAGAATCATATGCGATATACCGTTCATCGCACTTTGCTGACCGTTCGGGGGCGAGGTGGAATTGCAGGTGGTTTTTGGATATAACTAGAGCTGTCAGCAAGCAGCGTCCCATACAGAGGGGCGCTGATACATTCGGCCAGTAAGGCCCGAAAGAAAGGTAGGAGGCCATGACGAAAGGTCTGCACGTGCCTTCCGAGATCGGCAAGCTCAGGAAGGTCTGCCTGCACCGTCCCGGCGACGAGCTCCTCAACCTGCCGCCCGACGAGCTCGAGCGACTCCTGTTCGACGACGTCCCGTTCCTGGAGGTCGCGCAGCAGGAGCACGACACCTTCGCCCAGATCCTGAGGGACCAGGGCGTGGAGGTCCTCTATCTCGAGAACCTCGTCGCCGAGGTGTTCGACCAGGTCCCCGGCGCCCGCGCCGAGTTCACCGACCAGTACATCGCCGAGGCCGGCATCCGCGGCCAGCACATGCCGCAGATCGTCCGCGAGAAGCTGGACTCCATCGAGGACAACCTCGAGTTCGTCAAGAAGACCATGGCCGGCATGACCAAGTCCGAGATCGACATGCCCCTCACGGCGTCCACGACCCTCGACTCCCTGGTCAACTCCGAGTCCGAGTCCGACCTGATCATCGACCCGATGCCCAACCTCTACTTCACCCGCGACCCGTTCGCGGTCGTCGGCGAGGGCGTCAACCTCAACCGCATGTACTCGGTCACCCGCAACCGCGAGACCCTGTACGGCAAGTACATCTTCAAGTACCACCCCGACTACAAGGACGTCTCGCTGTACTTCCGCCGCGACTGCCAGTTCCACACCGAGGGCGGCGACGTGCTGAACATCAACGAGAAGACCCTCGCCGTCGGCATCTCCCAGCGCACCCAGGCCGCCGCGATCGACGTCATGGCCCAGAACATCTTCTGGAACTCCGACTCCAAGGTCGAGCGCATCCTGGCCTTCGACATCCCGGTCTCGCGCGCCTTCATGCACCTCGACACGGTCTTCACCCAGATCGACGTCGATAAGTTCACGATCCACCCCGCCATCATGGGCACCCTGCGCGTCTACGAGCTGACCGCCGGCAAGAACCCGGGCGACGTGAACATCCGCCTGATCGAGGACACCCTCGAGCACGTCCTGGAGGACGCCACCGGCGTCGACCAGGTCAAGCTGATCCCCTGCGGCGGCGGCGACCCGATCGCGGCCTCCCGCGAGCAGTGGAACGACGGCTCCAACACCCTGTGCGTCGAGCCCGGCAAGATCTGCGTCTACGCCCGCAACACCGTCACCAACGACGTGCTGTACAAGGAGGGCCTGGACCTTCTCGTCGTGCCCTCCGCCGAGCTCTCCCGCGGCCGCGGCGGCCCGCGCTGCATGAGCATGCCCTTCTGGCGCGAGGACCTCTAAGGTCTTCAAGGACCCGTACAGGTCATAATACATACATCTAGCTGCCATTAGATGTCTCCCATTGGGGCGGTGCGGGTTTTCGCACCGCCCCAATCTTGTATGAGGAACGTCAACACGATTGGATGACTGCTTTTGTAAGGAGCTTGGCTATGGACATCAAGACGATTGGCGTTGAGGAATGGCTCAACGTTTGGGAGAAGAGCGCCACGTGGGACATCGCCCAGTCGACGATCTCGTCGCTCACCATGGGCGAGCTGCGCGCGCTCGATGAACAGGACGGCGCCACGTTCTACGAGCGCCTGGACCGCGAGAAGATGAACTACGGCTGGATCGAGGGCTCGCCGGAGTTTAAGGCCGAGGTTGCCAAGCTGTATCGTCGGGAGGTCAATCCCGATCACATTCTGCAGACCAATGGCTGCACGGGCGCTAACCTCAACGCCATCATGGCTGTGGTCGAGCCCGGCGACCATGTTATCGCCGAGTGGCCCACCTACGCGCCGCTCTACGAGATTCCGCGCACGCTGGGCGCCGAGGTCGAGTATTGGGAGCTTCGCGAGGAACTCGGCTGGAAGCCCGATATCGAGGAACTCAAGCGCTTGGTGCGTCCCAACACCAAGCTCATCTGCATCAACAACGCATCTAACCCCATCGGTACGGTGCTCGATGCCGATATGCTCGGCCAGATTGCCGAGATCGCCCGCTCGGTGGGCGCCTACGTGCTGTGCGACGAGGTATATCTGCCGCTCGAAAACACTGAGTCCTTTATGTCGATGGTCGACGTGTACGAGAGGGCCATTGTCACCAACTCGTTGTCGAAGACCTATTCGACACCTGCGGCCCGCGTGGGCTGGGTCCTGGCAGACGAAGAGATATCCAGCCGCATCCGCACCTATCGCGATTACACCATGATCTGCGGCGGTGTGTTCAACGACGCCCTGGCGACCTATGTGCTTGAGCACAAGGATAAGATTCTCGAGCGCAATCGCAAGATCGTGTTTGGCAACCGCGATATCGCGCAGGCTTGGATCGATACGCAGCATCGCGTTTCCTGGACGGCCCCGCAGGGCGTGTCCACCTCGTTTATCCAGCTGGATATTCCCGAGGATGACGAGGAGTTCTGCAGGCGCCTGCTGTCCGAGAGGGGAGTGCTGCTGGTCCCCGGTAGCCGTTTTGAGCTTCCCTGCGGCGCACGCCTGGGCTACTGCGCGAGCGAGGACGTTCTGCGCGAGGGCCTGAGGCTTTTGGGCGAGGCACTGGCGGAGTTCGATCGCTAGGATTCCGATGGTCTTCGGGGGCCTTATCCAAATTAGCCGAAGATAATCGAAAACGGACCCGTTTCCCTAGGGGAAGCGGGTCCGTTTTTCTATACCGAGAAGTCAAGTTGTTACAAATGGGGCCGTAAAGCGAGGCGGTATCCGCTGGGCCTTATACTGAGTTTCCGGTGAACGGTATCAAGCGTCTGGTAAACGGTAATTTATTTATCAGAAATGAATAGGACAAACTTTTTTCTGAATAAAAATGAAAATGGTTGAGACGCGGTGTGAACCGCTAATTCTATTCATAGCTTTATTGGAAATATGCAATTTGAGGATGGTTTAACAAAGTTTAGTTCCATTTGATTTTAGGATTAAAACGCGTTTAAGCACGTAAATACGCTTTATTAAGATGAAGTGTGCCATGCGTGAAGTATATGTGTATGCCGTTCACCCCCTATAAAAAACCGTTCGGGGGCAAGGTGGAAGTATGAGCTGATTTTGGATATAAATATGTCGTCAGCAATAACGCCTCACACGGAGGGGCGCTAACGAATCGGCCCTGACAAGGGCCCGAAAGAAAGGTAGGAGGCCATGACGAAAGGTCTGCACGTGCCTTCCGAGATCGGCAAGCTCAGGAAGGTCTGCCTGCACCGTCCCGGCGACGAGCTCCTCAACCTGCCGCCCGACGAGCTCGAGCGACTCCTGTTCGACGACGTCCCGTTCCTGGAGGTCGCGCAGCAGGAGCACGACACCTTCGCCCAGATCCTGAGGGACCAGGGCGTGGAGGTCCTCTATCTCGAGAACCTCGTCGCCGAGGTGTTCGACCAGGTCCCCGGCGCCCGCGCCGAGTTCACCGACCAGTACATCGCCGAGGCCGGCATCCGCGGCCAGCACATGCCGCAGATCGTCCGCGAGAAGCTGGACTCCATCGAGGACAACCTCGAGTTCGTCAAGAAGACCATGGCCGGCATGACCAAGTCCGAGATCGACATGCCCCTCACGGCGTCCACGACCCTCGACTCCCTGGTCAACTCCGAGTCCGAGTCCGACCTGATCATCGACCCGATGCCCAACCTCTACTTCACCCGCGACCCGTTCGCGGTCGTCGGCGAGGGCGTCAACCTCAACCGCATGTACTCGGTCACCCGCAACCGCGAGACCCTGTACGGCAAGTACATCTTCAAGTACCACCCCGACTACAAGGACGTCTCGCTGTACTTCCGCCGCGACTGCCAGTTCCACACCGAGGGCGGCGACGTGCTGAACATCAACGAGAAGACCCTCGCCGTCGGCATCTCCCAGCGCACCCAGGCCGCCGCGATCGACGTCATGGCCCAGAACATCTTCTGGAACTCCGACTCCAAGGTCGAGCGCATCCTGGCCTTCGACATCCCGGTCTCGCGCGCCTTCATGCACCTCGACACGGTCTTCACCCAGATCGACGTCGATAAGTTCACGATCCACCCCGCCATCATGGGCACCCTGCGCGTCTACGAGCTGACCGCCGGCAAGAACCCGGGCGACGTGAACATCCGCCTGATCGAGGACACCCTCGAGCACGTCCTGGAGGACGCCACCGGCGTCGACCAGGTCAAGCTGATCCCCTGCGGCGGCGGCGACCCGATCGCGGCCTCCCGCGAGCAGTGGAACGACGGCTCCAACACCCTGTGCGTCGAGCCCGGCAAGATCTGCGTCTACGCCCGCAACACCGTCACCAACGACGTGCTGTACAAGGAGGGCCTGGACCTTCTCGTCGTGCCCTCCGCCGAGCTCTCCCGCGGCCGCGGCGGCCCGCGCTGCATGAGCATGCCCTTCTGGCGCGAGGACCTCTAAGTCTTTCCGTTTCCGGTGCGGTCCCCCTACAACCGCACCGGCTTCGCCCGTTAAACGGGCAACACTAATACTTACGTAATTCATTTCTTCGAAAGGAATCGAACCATGGGTGTTAACCTCTCCGGCCGTAGCTTCCTCAAGCTTCTCGACCTCACCACCGAGGAGATCGAGTACCTGCTCAAGCTCTCCAAGAACTTCAAGGATATGAAGCGCGCTGGCGTTCCGCACCGCTATCTCGAGGGCAAGAATATCGTTCTGCTCTTCCAGAAGACCTCCACTCGTACCCGCTGCGCCTTCGAGGTCGGCGGCATGGATCTGGGCATGGGCGTCACCTACCTCGATCCGGGTTCGTCGCAGATGGGCAAGAAGGAGTCCATCGAGGACACCGCCCGCGTTCTCGGCCGCATGTATGACGGCATCGAGTTCCGTGGCTTTGCCCAGGACGACGTCGAGGAGCTCGCTGCTAAGTCCGGCGTGCCCGTGTGGAACGGCCTGACCACCGAGTGGCACCCCACCCAGATGCTCGCCGACATCCTGACCGTCCAGGAGAACTTCAACTACGACATCAAGGGCAAGACCCTCGTCTTCATGGGCGACTGCAAGAACAATGTCGCTCGCTCCCTCATGGTCGTCTGCTCCAAGCTCGGCATGAACTTCGTGGCCTGCGGCCCCGAGGAGTGCATGCCCGCTGACGACGTCATCGAGGCCTGCAAGCCCATCGCCGAGGCTAACGGCTGCACCATCAAGCTGACCACCGACGTCAAGGACGGCGTCACCGGTGCCGACGTTATCTACACCGACGTGTGGGTCTCCATGGGCGAGCCCGACGAGGTCTGGGCCGAGCGCATCGCTCAGCTCACCCCGTATCGTGTCACCTCCGAGGTCATGGCTATGGCCAACCCGGGTGCTATCTTCCTGCACTGCCTGCCCAGCTTCCACGACACCAACACCACCATTGGCGCCGAGAAGTGCGAGCAGTTCGGCATCACCGAGCAGGAGGTCACCGACGAGGTCTTCGAGAGCTCCGCTTCCAAGGTCTTCGACGAGGCCGAGAACCGCATGCACACCATTAAGGCTGTCATGTACGCCACGCTCAAGTAAGAGCATCTAGCATCTCGCTCGGGGTGTATTGCTGCACACCCCGAGCGGTTTTATCTGGTAATAATCTCGCATCAAGCGGCAGGCACGGCACGGAAGAGCCGCTTCTGGCGAGATCAGTAAATGATTTATGAAGGGGGGATGAGAACTATGACTGAGACCGCTAAGAAAAAGCGCGGTATGCCTTCATCGTTCACCATTCTTCTTGCTCTGCTGGCAATTGTCGCAGTGATTACCGTTATCGTCTCCGGCACGTCCGGCGGCGCGGTTACTGCCGCCCGTCTGAGCGATTTCTGCACCGCCCCGATTAAGGGCTTCGCTGACGCTCTGCCCGTCTGCCTCTTCGTTATGATCCTGGGCGGCTTCCTCGGCATGATGACCGAGACCGGCGCTCTGGACAACGGCATCGCCGTTCTGGTGCAGAAGCTTAAGGGCAACGAGATTATGCTCATTCCCGTGCTGATGTTCATCTTCTCCCTCGGTGGTACCACTTATGGTATGTGCGAGGAGACCGTTCCCTTCTACGCCCTGCTCGCCGCTACCATGATGGCCGCTGGCTTCGACCCGATGGTCGGCGCCGCTACCGTCCTGCTCGGCGCTGGCTGCGGCTGCCTGGGCTCCACGGTTAACCCGTTCGCCGTCGGCGCTGCCGTCGACGCTCTGACCGGCGTTGGCATTGAGGTCAACCAGTCCATCATCATCGGCCTCGGTGCCGTCCTGTGGATTGTCACTACCGCTATGTCCATCGTCTTCGTGATGAGCTATGCCAAGAAGGTCAAGGCTGACAAGGGTTCTACCATCCTGTCGATGCAGGAGCTCAAGGACGCCGAAGAAGCTCACGGCAAGGCTGCTTCCGAGGTCCACAAGGAGGTCAAGCTCACCGGTCGTCAGAAGGGTGTTCTGATCGCCTTCGCCTTCACCTTCGTCGTCATGATCGTCGGCTTCATCCCGCTGGCCGACCTCAACGAGGGCGTCGCCAACTTCTTCGACGCTGGCGCTGTCTACGACGCCGACGGTAGCGCCGTCGTCCAGGGCTGGTCTGCCCTGATCACCGGCCTGCCCATTGGCCAGTGGTACTTCGACGAGGCTTCCACCTGGTTCTTCCTCATGGCCGTCCTGATCGGTATCATCGGTGGCCTGTCCGAGAAGCAGATTGTTAACACCTTCATCACCGGCGCTGCCGACATGATGTCCGTTGTTCTCGTCATCGCCCTCGCCCGTGGTATCTCCGTCCTCATGGCTAACACCGGCCTCGACGTCTACGTCCTCGACGCTGCCGCCAATGCCCTGGCTGGCCTGTCCGGCGTGATCTTCGCTCCCATGAGCTTCCTGGTCTACTTCGGCCTGTCCTTCCTGATCCCCTCGACCTCCGGTATGGCTACCGTCTCCATGCCCATCATGGGACCGCTGGCTGTTAAGCTCGGCTTCTCGCCCGAGGTCATGGTCATGATCTTCTCCGCCGCCATCGGTGTCGTGAACCTGTTCACCCCGACCTCCGGCGCCATCATGGGCGGTCTCGCCCTGGCCAAGATCGAGTGGACGACCTGGCTCAAGTTTGCCCTTAAGCTCATCGTCGCGCTCTCTGTCGTCTGCGCCATCATCCTGACCGTCGCCTGCGTGTTGATCTAAGTACCCAACGGGTACCCCACGGAAACCTTGACGATCCTGTAGAGGATCACCTGGTCATCGTCTGTCCGGTGGGGTAAACCCACCGGTAGACTCCTACCTTTAGCCCCCTTCCGTTCCGTGCGCGGGAGGGGGCGCTCTCATGTTGCGCGGTTCTACGAACCGCGCAACCAGTCGACGCTGCGCGCCGCCCAGGACGACAATTTGTCATTCAAAAGGCAAGGCATGACCAAAAGGTCTATGCCTTGCCTTTTTCATGCCAACTTGTACGTCCTGGACGTCGCTCGCTGATTTATGCTCAACCTGCGGCGCTGCCATTATTGATGCAAAGGGGTCAGGTTAGTTTGCGCCAAAAAGGGGAAGTTGCGGTGGAATAGTTCCTGTTTGGCCGTCTGGGGGTGCGGACAGAAAGTTGGACCGTGAAGCGGTCCGGACTGGAGGTTCGCAT
>ENA-OYZE01000222-OYZE01000222.1-human-gut-metagenome-genome-assembly--contig:-NODE-222-length-24379-cov-12.108864_pt1 | contig 24379 bp, 25 predicted proteins | sample MGYA00243259_ERZ653469 | MGnify/ENA primary metagenome ERZ653469 (study PRJEB26926, sample SAMN06164913) | human gut metagenome | biome: ENVO:00009003; feature: ENVO:2100002; material: ENVO:00002003...
CTCTGATTTGTGCGGGGGCGCTTTCTGCCCCCACTTTGTGGTTTTGGGGGCGCTTTTTGCCCCCATTTTCATGTTTTGACGGCGCTTTTTGCCCCCACACTAATGAAACTGCATTACCACATCCATAATAACGATTTCCTCTGCCATCATCCTGGTCTGTGTTCTTAGCTGTAACTGTTCTGTAAAGGAATTTGGATTCTTTGGCTTATGCTTTTTCAGCCACTTAGCTTCAATATCATAGAGCAGCTCATATGCTGTATCATTGACTTCATCCGCTCTCTCTTCAAGCTCACCGAACCGCACCAGACTCTTATATCTCATTGGATATTCTTCCTTGATATATTTAATCCACATACGCCCATACTTTCCTACATCTATATCTGCCTTCTCTGTTCCTGCGACAAGCACCGGATAAAAGATTCCATCCCTTTCTTCATATGGGATGCCAAGCTTTTCAAATGTTGTCTTACTCATAATGATTACCGCCTTTCTCATCACTCTGCAGAATATCAAGCACATGCTTTAATTGAACCAGCAGTTCTTCAACATCTATACCTCTGTCAGATTCATCTAATGTCTGTAATTCTTCCAGTATCGTATCAAGATGCACCTGTACTTTCTTTGCCACCTTCATTCCACCAACAACCCTGATTTCATGCTTCAGAAGACATTGGATGATATAATCCTGTTTTGAAAGTCCGCTGAGTGAAACCTTCACATTCAGCTCCTGTGCTTCCTCCGGTGACATACGAAACGCTACTACAACATTTCTCCATCTGTTCTTGGCATCCAGCCTTTTCTCGCTCATAATAATCTGCTCCTTCCGATATAAAATCTATTCTTTTAATTTCTGCTGCATATATCCAGCAAAACTTGTACCGGCATGATTCATAATGTTTTACATAGGCATTATCAGACTGCCTTGTACTTATCAATGCTTATAATTTTTTCCGCAGCCGCATCCATATCAATCATAGGTGCTGTTTCCTCTGTCTGCATGATTTCTACATCATCATCCTGCTCTTCGCAATCCTCAAAGCTTGCATTGACAGCATCAAGTCTGTCCGCCATTGCCACCTGCTTTGACGGAAACAGATGCGAATAACGATATGTGATATCAATGCTCTCATGACCAACCCTGTCAGCTATTGCAACTGCGGAAAACCCGAGGTCGATCAGATGTGAAATGTGCGAATGCCTTAGATCATGGATTCTGATTTTCTTCACACCGGATAATTTGCAGCCACGCTCCATCTCATGATGAAGGAAGCTCTTTGTTACCAGAAAAATCCTGTCTGTTGGTGTCTGGTCATATAACATTGCAAAATATTCCTGCATTTCTTCGATAAGGAACTTCGGCAGCTTGATTGTTCTGTTGCTCTTAGGTGTTTTCGGTGTTGTAATAACATCCTGCCCCTGCAGCCGCTGATACGATTTATTTATTCTGACTGTGTTCTTTTCAAAATCAAAATCTTCCATCGTAAGTGCAAGCAGCTCACCTAATCTCATTCCTGTCCAGTACAGCATTTCAAATGCATAAAATGAAACCGGCTTGTCAATCACCGCTTCTGAAAACTTCTTATATTCCTCAGTTGTCCAGAAAAGCATTTCCTTCTTTTCTTCCCTGCCCATATTTCCGGCCTGTCTTGCCGGATTTGATTTCAGATTATAAAACCTGCGCGCATGATTGAATATCGCACTTAAAATGTTGTGCATTGTCTTCTTGTAAGTCTGGGAATAACTCTTCCCATTCTCATAACGGAATGCTACCATCTCATTCTGCCACTTGCGTACATCTCCCGGTGTAATCTCATTCATCTTAAGATTCTTAAAATATGGAAGTATCTTTGTATCCACAATGTGTTCTTTGGTAAGCCATGTGTTAAGTTTGACATAATTTTTCACATCCTCTGTATACAGCTTCCAGAACTCTCCAAATGTCATATCCAGATTATTCTCCTGCCGTATTTTGTAATTACGCTCATAATCAAGTGCTTCCCTCTTTGTTGCAAATCCTCTCTTCTTTATCTGTTTATTTTCCCCAGTCCAGTCCTTACAATAGAATTTGACAAACCAGGTGCCTGTCTTACTGTCTTTATAAGCTGGCATATTCATCATCTCCTTCTTTCCATATGAAGAAGCAGCTGCCTAAGCCGTATCGCTTCTGCACCTGCCTCTATCACAATCTTCTTACCTGTTGCTTATCCTGCATCACTCATACCATAAATGCGTTCTTCAAAATATTTTCTGCTTACTTTTCCACGGATAACAATGTAACCCTTCTTTTCAAGTTCACTGTTGATCTGTCTCATAAGCTTGTATGCTGCTGATCTTGAAATCCCAAGAATCTGCATCACATCTCCTACTTCTAAAAACTTTTCGTTCATGCCCTTTCACCACCTTTCCATTAAAATTTGTTTTGGCGTTTCTCCATACCAGTTCTGCTGATGTCACAACCAGCCTCCTTACCTGAGATAATCTCCTGTAATACCGCCCGCTCCTGCTCGAGGTACTCGGTCCGCTTGGGGGAGTGTCTACATTCGCTCGATTCCTATGAATGTCTTGGCAAATGCCTGTTAGATTTCTGGTACCGCTCATTTAGTTATTTTTCAATACCATATCGTATAGATAATTGAATTGATATTATTCTATACCGTATAGTATTGAATTGTCAAGAAGTTTTTCTAATGTTCTCGTATAGAAAAACTTCCATTTTCATTTTTTCCGTGTTATACTGTCTTTAACAGTCCATCAGGGACAGATAAACGGAGGTGACTACACTATGACAATTGGTGAAAGAATAAAGAAAATACGGGTATTCCGTAAAATGACAATGGATGAACTGGGCGGTGCACTTGGATTTGAGGGCAAAAATATGTCGGTCCGCATATCCCAGTATGAAACCGGTGCACGCATTCCCGGTGAAGATATGATTCTAAAGCTTGCTGATGCATTGCACTGCAATTACAAGGCAATCTCTGATTACAGCCTTGGTGCTGCTGAAGATATCATTGAAACACTTTTCTGGCTTGAAGAAAGTGCCACATCTCTCCCGGCACGTGGAAAAGGTACAAGATTCCCAGAGTACACAGCTCCCGGCAACCTGATTCATCTGACTGCAATGACACCTGCAAAATCTTCCGAGGCTGCCAGACCAACTTACAACGAAGATGATTATGACAGTACAGGCTCACCTGTCGCATTAACTTTTGAATATGGATTGGTAAATGATTTCCTTTCGGAATGGTGTGAAATGAAAACGAAATTAAATAGTGGAGAGATTTCTCCTAATGAATATTTTGAGTGGAAAATAACATGGCCTCAGGCGTAAATGAAACTATTCACGCACAGCTCACTTTAGTACCATTTTAGTACCACAAGGCAAAAAACAAGCTCGCAAATGCCCATTTTACTAGGCTTTGCGAGCTTTTGAAAATTATTCAAACTCAATCGTTCCCGGTGGTTTGCTCGTCAGATCGTAGAATACTCTGTTTACGCCTCTTACCTCGTTGATGATTCTGCTCATTACTGTCTGAAGGACGTCGAACGGAATGTCGGCTGCCTCGGCTGTCATGAAGTCAACGGTGTTGACGGCACGGAGTGCAACGGCATAATCGTAAGTACGCTCATCGCCCATGACACCGACGGAACGCATATTGGTAAGGGCCGCGAAGTACTGGCCGATTGAACGGTCAAGACCGGCTTTGGCGATTTCCTCACGGTAGATGGCATCGGCATCCTGCACGATGCGGACCTTCTCGGCGGTAACCTCGCCGATGATACGGATTCCGAGGCCCGGGCCTGGGAATGGCTGACGGAATACGAGTTTTTCAGGAATTCCGAGCTCAAGGCCGGCCTTGCGGACCTCGTCCTTAAAAAGATTGCGGAGAGGCTCAATGATTTCCTTGAAATCTACATAGTCAGGAAGGCCGCCGACATTGTGGTGGGACTTGATGACTGCGGACTCACCGCCGAGGCCACTCTCGACCACGTCAGGGTAGATTGTTCCCTGTGCAAGGAAATCGACAGCACCTATTTTCTTGGCTTCCTCCTCGAAAACACGGATAAATTCCTCGCCGATTATTTTACGTTTTTTCTCAGGCTCAGTGACACCGGCGAGCTTGCTGTAATAGCGCTCCTGGGCATTTACTCTGATAAAATTCAGGTCAAACTGACCGTTCGGACCGAATACCTGCTCAACCTCATCGCCCTCATTCTTACGGAGAAGGCCATGGTCAACGAACACGCAGGTAAGCTGCTTGCCGATGGCTCTTGAGAGAAGACCGGCTGCAACGGAAGAATCGACGCCGCCAGAAAGAGCGAGGAGAACCTTGCCGTCACCGACTTTTTCCCTGATTTCCCTGATGGTGTTCTCAACAAAAGCATCCATCTTCCAGTCTCCGGCACAACCGCAGATACCGCGGACATAATTGTGGAGCATCTTGGTACCCTCCTTGGTGTGGAGAACCTCCGGATGGAATTGTATCGCATAAAGGTTACGGGATGCATCCTCAGCGGCTGCGACAGGGCAGTCAGCTGTGTGGGCGCAGATTCTGAAGCCCGGAGCAACCTTGGAAATATAATCAAAATGACTCATCCAGCAAATTGTAGTAGGCGATACATCCGTAAAAAGAGCGGACGAATTGTCAATCATGACCTCTGTCTTGCCGTACTCGCGGACAGGCGCTTTCTCAACCTTGCCGCCAAGCACATGCATCATGAGCTGTGCACCGTAGCAGAGACCGAGTACAGGAACGCCGAGATTGAAAAGTTCCTCCGTGCAGGTAGGTGCTCCATCCTCGTAGCAGCTGTTCGGACCACCGGTGAGAATTATTCCCTTGGGATTCATCGCCTTGATTTTGGCAATGTCCGTCTTGTAAGAATAAATCTCACAATATACGTTACATTCTCTGACACGGCGCGCAACGAGCTGGTTGTACTGACCGCCAAAGTCTATAACTATAACTAGTTCTTTGTTCATTACTGTTCCTCCTGATGTGTGTGCAATATACACTTAATTCTATATTACACTAATGAAGAACGCATTTCAACGGGGAATTATTTTTTAATGCAAAAAAGGACATGCGAATTACCACACGTCCCTATTCATAAGATAGAAGATACTTCCGATGAAGCCGATAAATACTGCCGGATATCCCATCGCACAGATAAGGGAAATCACCGGTAAATTGGCGAACCAGTCAACTATGAGCCATGCTGCGGCTCCGGCTGCAGCTGTGATTATCATATTTGCAATCACAAAAACGCTTCTGATTCCTATTATATTTTCATTACAAATCCTGCGGCTTATTTTTAATATGTAACTCATGATCATCACCTCTTTGATGATTACAAGATATCATTACTAGGTAAAAATAATTCGCAGGATTTGTAAAAAACATGTAATTTATTTGTCAGGATCCGGGAATATGACCTTAATCGTGGTGCCGACATTCTCGGCGCTGGTGAGTTCAATCTTCGCACCATGCTGCTCGGCAATATGCTTAACGATGGCAAGTCCGAGCCCGGTTGAGCCGGTTTTTCTGGAGCGGCTCTTGTCCACACGGTAAAAGCGCTCAAAGATGCGCGACTGGTTTTCCTCAGAGATACCGATACCGTCATCCGATACAAGTATCGAATGATCCTCCGGGTCTACCACAACCCAGATGTTGCCGCCTTCACGGTTGTACCTGATGGCATTATCGCAGAGATTATACACAAGTTCCTCAATCATGCTGTGGCTGCCCTTTACATGCGTGCCGCTGCCCTTTAAGTGGAACTTTACATCATTTTCCCCGGCATGAAGGGTAAGCATGTTGACACAATTTGATGCTATATCATAAAGATTAACGTCCTCCATCGGAAGGTCTCCGTCATTGGAATCAAGTTCCGAAAGTCTTAGCGTATCATTTATGAGAGATAGCAGACGCTTTGCGTTGCGGTGGATTTCCGTTGCGAAACGTTCGACATCTTCCCCCTGCGCCATTCCATTCTCAATGAGTTCCGCATATCCCGATATGGATGTCAGTGGGGTTTTGAGCTCATGCGTGACATTGGCGGTAAACTCCTGGCGCATCATTGCACTCTTAATAATATCCTCATGCTGTTGTTTTATCGTGGTTACGAAAGGCTCCAGTTCCTTATAAATCTGCACATTTTCGATGTGGTCCATATTGTTGGCAACTCCCTCGATAGGCATAATCAGGCTCTTTGCAAGGTAATGTGTAAGTATAAAACATGTCACAAATGTCAGCACAAGGACGATTCCGAGAATCGGGAAAGCCGAACGGAATATGCTCAAAAGACTGCTCGCTTCCTTTGCGACACGGACTACCATTCCATTGTCCATACGGACCGCATAGTAAAAAATATTCTTACCCATCGTATCCGACTGACGTATCTGCTGGCCTTCACCGTCTTTAAAAGCCTGCTCTATTTCCGGACGGTCACTATGATCCTGAAGCTTGGATGTCTCATAGTAGTTATCGTATACAACATTTCCTTTTTTATCGATAATACTGACTCTTATTCCGTTATTTTTCTCATTTTCAAGAATCCCGTTCTCCCCGGAAAGCAGGGTCTCAATATTGTTGACCTCACAATTTTCGATTGTATTGCCCAAAAGCCTTGTGTATCTGGCAAGGCTGTCAGCCATCTCCCGCTTAAACACTTCGTAAAAAACAGCGATGGACAATATAGCTGTAAGAATTATGGCTATACCCACCATAACAAGCATCTGAATGTTGATTTTCTTCTTCATAGTAAATTATTCTACCTGATATCCTACATTTCTTACCGTTTTAATATGTGCACCGGATTCACCGAGCTTATGTCTCAAAGTCTTGATGTGCATATCAAGAGTTCTCGATTCACCCTCAAAATCAGCGCCCCAGATACGTTCCATTATTATGTCACGGCTGAGAACGATTCCGGCATTCTGGAGCAGGAGCCTTAACAACTCGAATTCCTTATATGTAAGCTCCACATGGACGCCGTCTACAGTTACCGTTCTCTTGTCAAGATCCATCGTAATCTCGTTAAGTGTAAGCACCTTGTCCTCGTTCATATCATTTGTACGCCTTAAAAGTGCCTTTACACGCGATATAAGTTCCATTACGCCAAACGGTTTGGTTATATAATCGTCAGCACCGGTATCAAGGCCCTTGACCTTATCAATTTCTGTTGTCTTGGCAGTTACCATAATTACCGGAATACGCTTGGTCTCAGGCACGTTCTTAATCCTTGACAGAATTTCCATTCCATCAATGTCAGGAAGCATTATATCAAGAAGGACTAAATCGGGCTTCTTTTCTGCCAGACGCCTAAAAAAATCTTTCGCATTTTCAAAACCTTCAACGAGATATCCACTGTTCTTAAGCGCAAACATCTCAATTTCACGTATGTTGCTGTCATCTTCCACGATAAAAATATTCGCCATAACTGCCTCCTTTTTCTGATTTACATTCTATCACATTGCGGCAATACATACAAATTTTTATATTTTTTGTATTTCTGTTTGAAATCTTCATTATCCGTCTTCATCTTTATCAGATAATCATGCGCCTCAAGGTCACGCTCCTCAAGCTGAAGGACACACACCGCGATATTGGAGCAGTGATCCGCTATCCTCTCATAATTTGTCATGATATCAGATAAGATAAATCCAAGTTCAATGGTACACTGGCCATTCTTAAGCCTCTCGATATGGCGGATTTTAAGGTCATCCTGAAGGTCGTCAATTACCTCCTCAAGCGGTTCCACCTCTGCGGCAAGAGTCTTATCATCCGATGTAAAGCTGTCAACCGCCTCGGCAAGTACCTGCTTAACGGCATTCTGTACTATATTAAGTTCCTTATGCGCTTCACTTGAAAAATTTATTTTTTTACTGTTCATCTCCGATGCCGCATGGCACAGATTAAGCGCATGATCGGAAATTCTTTCAAAATCACCTATACTGTGCAGAAGCTTGGACACAACTGTTGAATCGTGCTCACTTATGCTCTTGGTGCTGACCTTTACAAGATAAGTTCCGAGTTCATCCTCATAACGGTCAACAAGGCTTTCCGAATCGGCGATTGCCGCCGCAACCGCGCTGTCATAATTATCAAAAAGAGAAATTGCATCATCCACACTTTTGCGTACTATATCAGCCATGTTGGCTGCAGTCTTGATACATTGTTCAACTGCAAATGCCGGTTTCTCAAGAAAACGTTCATCAAGGAGCTTGAAATCCTCCTCAACCGGTTCGATACCCGTCTTTTTGTCGCGGACTGTAAGTGTTGCAAGCTTGACGAGAATATCCGAGAATGGCAGGAGTACGAGTGTTGCAAGCACATTGAATGTCGTGTGAACGATAGCTATGCCCATTTCGTTGGCCGCCATATCCATAAAGGCAAATTGCGCAAATGCGTTTATTCCGTAGAATAATGCCATGAAAAGTGCCGAACCGATTATATTAAAATACAAATGTACAAATGCTGCACGCTTGGCATTCTTGCTGGCTCCGATACTTGAAATAAGTGCCGTAACACAGGTTCCTATGTTCTGTCCGAGAATGATCGGAATCGCGCTCGAAAAATTAATTGCACCCGTTACACAAAGTGCCTGAAGGATTCCGACAGACGCCGATGAACTCTGTATGATTCCCGTAAGTACTGCTCCGACAAGGATTCCGAGTAACGGATTTGAGAACATTGTGAATAAATGGGTAAATTCCGGCACATTCTTAAGGCCTTCAACCGCGCCGCTCATGGCTTCCATACCGAACATGAGAACTGCAAAACTCACAAGAATTGATCCTATATTTTTCCTCTTATCCTTCTTGGAAAAAAGCAGAAACGCAACACCAATTACCGCAAGTACCGGTGAAAAAGAGCTCGGTTTTAATAATCTTATGAAAAAATTATCACTCTGGATACCAGAAAGGCTCAAAATCCAGGCAGTGATTGTAGTACCGATATTGGCACCGAAAATAATTCCGACTGCCTGACGCAGCTTCATGATTCCGGAATTGACAAAACCTACAACCATAACAGTCGTAGCCGAAGATGACTGTATAACCGTCGTTACACCGGCACCTAAGAGCACACCCTTAGCTTTCGTGGTTGTAAGTTTTTCAAGAATTTTTTCCATTTTGCCGCCCGATAATTTGGCAAGACCGTCACCCATTGCATTCATTCCGTAAAGGAACAGTGCCAGACCTCCCAACAGCGAAAGTACATTAAAGAAATCCATAGTTTACCTCTCTTTTACATTTGATGTAAACATCATATAAATCCATTGTAAAAATCAAATAGCGCTAATGTAAAATCAAAGTAAATTTCACAGAAATTTTACTTACTGTATAACATTGATATCACCGGTCTTCGCATAAAGCGCCCACTCGGCAATATTGCTTGCGTGATCTCCGATTCTCTCGAAATACTTGGCAATCATAAGCAGGTCCGTCGCTTCGCTTCCGCATTTAGGATTCTCTCCGATCATCCTGACAATCTCATCTTTTTCCATGATAAAAAGATCATCAATGACATCATCATATGCTATGACTTCTTTGGCCTCTTCGGTATTTCTGCTTACATAAGATTCCACGCTCTTGATTACCATACCACTGGTTTTTGCTGCCATTTCCTTGATGACATCCAGATCCTTGACATATTCGGATCCGACAAGTGAAATTGTAATTTCTGATATATCAGCCGCATGATCTCCGATTCTTTCCATATCGGTTACAAGCTTAAGTGCGGTTGACACAAATCTTAAATCGGTGGCTACCGGCTGCTGCATAAGAAGAATACGCATACAAAGGCTTTCAATATCTTTCTGGGTCTGATCTATCGTATCGTCAAACTCAACTGCTTCGCGTGCCTTGTCCGCATCTCCCTTTACAAGTGCTTCAATCGCCATCTCAATCGCTGCCTCAATAAGGCTTCCCATATGTATCATTAAATCATTAAGCTGCTTTAACTGAAGCTCGTATTTGTCTCTCATCAGCCAAACCTCCCTGAAATATAATCTTCTGTTCTCTTGTCCTTAGGCATTGAGAAAATCTGCTGTGTTTCTCCTGATTCAATTATCTCGCCAAGAAGGAAGAAAACTGTTTTATCCGCTACTCTGACTGCCTGCTGCATATTATGTGTTACCATGATAATCGAGTAGTCTTTCTTAAGTTCCATTACCAAATCCTCTATTTTGGATGTCGATATCGGGTCAAGTGCCGATGTCGGTTCGTCCATAAGGATTACCTCCGGCTTTACCGCAAGTGCCCTTGCAATGCAGAGTCTCTGCTGCTGTCCGCCTGAAAGGCCGAGTGCAGATTTCTTAAGTCTGTCCTTAAGTTCATCCCATATAGCGGCATCTCTTAATGATTTTTCAACAATTTCATCAAGCTTTGATTTTGACTTGATGCCGTGTGTTCTTGGGCCGAATGCTATATTATCATATACACTCATCGGGAACGGATTCGGTTTCTGGAATACCATGCCGACTCTTTTTCTGAGCGCACACACATCCATCTTTCCGAAAATATCCTCGCCGTCAAGAAGAACCTTTCCCGTAATTTTACAGCCTGCAACCAAATCGTTCATTCTGTTGAGTGTCTTTATGAATGTCGATTTACCGCAGCCTGACGGTCCGATAAATGCCGTTATTTCTTTTTCTTTGATATTAAGATTGATATCTTTAAGTGCCTGGAAATTTCCGTAATACAAATTAAGATTTTCAACCTGATATTTGTCTGCCATATGATTATCTCCTTACTTCCTGTTACTTCTTGGTTAATTTCTTCGCAACAAATGATGCGAGCGCGTTAAGTATAAACACAATCACAAGAAGTACGACTGCCGTTGCGAACGTCTGGTTCGTGTGAAATGCTTCCGACGATATTGTGTACATATGAATGGCGAGAGTTCTGCCCGGACTCATAACGCCCTTTGCTACAGATGCAACCGCACCTGATGTATACAGTAATGCTGCTGTCTCTCCTACCATACGTCCTATTGCAAGTATTACACCGGAAAGGATTCCAGGCATTGCCGACGGAAGTACTATTTTAAAAATTGTTCTTATTTTACCCGCACCGAGTGCAAGACTTGCTTCACGGAATGAGTCCGGAACTGCAAGAAGCGCTTCTTCGGTGGTTCTCATTATTGTCGGGAGAACCATTATTGCAACTGTTGCAGCACCGGCAAGTATCGAATACTGCCATTTGAGCGCCGTTACGAAAAAAAGCATACCGAAAAGTCCGTATATGATTGACGGGATACCGCTCAATGTTTCCGTTGTAACACGGATGATGCTTACGAATTTGTTGCCTTTTTTGGCATATTCGGTAAGATATATCGCGGAGCCGATTCCGAATGGAATTGACATAACAAGCGCAAGCGCCACAAGCATAAGTGTATTTATCGCTGCCGGCACTAATGATACATTGTCAGATGTATATTCCCACGCAAACAGTCCCGGTGATGTCAGATTCGGAATGCCTTTTGCAAGAATATAACCGAGTATGAAGAGCAATGCCGCTGCCGTAAAGCCCGCTGACGCATACATCACAATTCTTAAAATAACCGAACTTATTTTTCCACGCATTTTCATCAGTCCTTCCTCCTTTTAATAAACGCAAGCAGGAGATTGATTATCAGTATGAACACAAAAAGCACAACGCCTGTCGCAATGAGTGCCTCTCTGTGCAGATCCGCTGCATACCCCATTTCGGTTACTATATTGGTGGTAAGTGTTCTTACACCGTCGAGAATACTGTGCGGAAGTCTTGGCTGATTGCCGACTACCATCTGCACTGCCATAGTCTCACCGATTGCCCTGCCGATTCCAAGTGTAACCGCTGCCATAATTCCTGATTTGGCTGCCGGAAGAACCGTTTTGAATACACTTATCTCTTTGGTTGCGCCAAGCGCAAGCGCTCCTTCATAATAGCTCTCCGGTACCGCCTTTATAGCAGCCTCCGATACGCTTATTATTGTCGGAAGAATCATTATGCCAAGTATTATTGATGCGGAAAGAATGCTGTATCCCTTACCGCCTATATGTTCACGGATGAACGGAACGACTATCATCATACCGAAAAATCCATATATAATGGAAGGTATTCCTGCAAGAAGATTAACTATAGGATTTGCTATTTTATATATAATCCGGGGACAGAACCTCGCCATGAACACTGCCATAAAGATTCCAACCGGCACACCTATAACTAACGCCCCGGCTGTTACCATAAGGCTTCCCACTATCATAGGCAGTATTCCGAAATAATCATATGTCGGTTTCCAGATTTTGCCCGTAATAAATTCGTCTAATCCTATCTGTCTGATTGCGGGAATCCCTCTTGAGAACATGAAATAGCATACAATGACTACCGCAACGATTGATACGCACGCCAGCACCAGAAAAACTATTTCCATTATTTTATCTGCAACTTTTCTCATTCAAAACTCCTTTAAGGTAATACCGTTTTATGCGGCCCTTATATTATGCAAATGCGGCCGGTACGTTATTTCATGTACCGGTCCTGCATTAATTCATCTGCATTTATTATTTTACATCTGCCCAGGTTGTAATCTCACCTGTGTAAATCTTCATAATCTGGTCTGATGTAAGATTTTCTATAGGTGATGCATTGTTTACTACAATTGCGATACCATCTTTTGCAATTACTGTATTCTTAAGTGTTTCAAGCTCGCTGTCCTTCAAATCTCTTGAAGCCATTCCGATATCGCTGATTCCTTCTGCTGCATCCTTCATACCTGTTGAAGAATCGCTCTGGTTGATTGTGATTGTAATGTTTGAGTTAACTTTCTCATATGCTTCTTTGAGTTTCTCCATTACAGGTGTTACTGATGAAGAACCTGATATCTTAACTTCACCCTTGGCATCTGTTGCTGCATAAGCCGCTGCTGCATCGTCAACTTTGATGTAACCATTGTCTTCGATGATCGCCTGTCCTTCTGAGCTCATGATGTAGCTGATGAAATCCTTGGCTGCATCGCTTACATCATCCTTTGTTGCAATGTTAAACGGACGCTGTACTTTATATTCACCTGACTTAACTGTATCAACCGTAGCTTCAGCTCCGTCTACCTTAACAGCCTTAACATCCTTGTTGAGTGATCCGAGTGAAACATAACCGATTGCATATGTATCACCGTTTACTGCTGTAATTACGTTCTGTGTGCTTGACTGAACGATTGCTTCTTCGGTTGTCATATCAATTTTCTTACCGTCGGAATTTTTCTGCTCAACACCTGTAAGTTCTACGAAAGCTCCTCTTGTTCCTGATCCTTCTTCTCTTGTTACTACTGTGATATCTTTTGATGTATCGAAATCAGCTGCATCGTTGTTACCTTGCTTATCTGTTGTCTGTCCTGCTGCTGTTGTAGCATTGTCCTTTGAGCCTGAGTTTGAGCATCCTGCAAATGTTCCTGCTGTGAGCGCTGCGACAACGATGAATGCTGCTGCCTTTGTGAATAAATTCTTCTTCATAATAAATTTCTCCTTTAAAACTTAAAAATTCTTTTTCTTATTCAATTGTCCTTATGCATATTCTCTGAGTTTTTCAAAAACATACGGTTCTTTCGTCTTATCACAAACCTCTACTTCTACGGGTTTGGAAAGGTCTAAACTGAAAATACCCATTAATGATTTCGCGTCAATGACATGCCGTGATGAAACAAGATCGACTTCGGTGTCAAAGCGTGATACTTCATTTACGAAGCTTTTAACTTTTTCCACTGAATTAAGATTCACCTTCATTGATTTTCTTTCCTCCTTTTCTTCTCGATTACAAGGCATAGAATAAACCGTCTTTGTAAAATCCAAATCCTTTCATCCGTAAAATGTATGTAAAAAGCATTTAATGTACAGAATATTAATGAGAACACTAACGGAGGTGTAATATGGGAAACAATATGGAACTGAATTACGATATGTTCTGTTACCAATGCGAACAGACGGCCGGAGGCAAAGGCTGCACCAAACTCGGAGTATGCGGCAAAACACCTGAGGTTGCCGGCCTGCAGGATTTACTCATTTTTCAGATAAAAGGCATATCATGTTATGCAAAAGTACTTCTCGACAAAGGGGAGCATATAAGTAAAGATATTGTGAAATTTATAGAGAACAGCCTTTTTACAACGCTGACGAATGTTAATTTTGACCCCGAAGCACATGTAAAACTGCTCAAGGAATCACAAAAAATCAAAGAAGAACTTCGCACGCATGTCCGAAAACCCGCTATAGATACCGCGCACGCGTCCTATGATCTGCCCGATACCAAAACAGAAATGTTAAAAGATGCTCCTATTGCCGGTATCATGTATGATGCAGATCTTGACCCGGACATCCGTTCATTGCGCCAGACCATCGTGTACGGCCTGAAAGGAATCAGCGCTTATGGACATCAGGCAAGGGAACTGGGATATTACAGTGATTCTGTAGATGATTTCTATGTGGAAGCACTTTGTTCCACAACAGATGACAATATGGGCGTTGAAGAATTAATCCGCCTGACTATGCGTACCGGAGAAATGGCAATAGAAATAATGAAAAAACTCGATGAGGCCAATACAAGCGTTTACTCCGACCCCACACCGCACGAGGTAAATGTGCACATCAAAAAAGGGCCTTTTATAATCGTATCGGGTCACGACTTAAAAGACCTTGAAATGCTTCTTGAGCAGACCTCCGGCAAAGGTATCAATATATATACTCACGGTGAGATGCTGCCATGCCACGGATATCCCGGACTTAAGAAATACACTCATCTCGCCGGCAATTTCGGAGGTGCATGGCAGGATCAGCAGAAACAATTTGACAATCTTCCCGGCTGCATCCTTATGACAACCAACTGCCTTATGAAACCGCGTGAATCATACAAGGATCGTATATACAGCACCAATGTTGTCGGATGGGATGGTGTGAAACACATCGGGCGAAATCCCGACGGAACCAAAGATTTCAGTGAAATAATCAATCAGGCTCTTGAACTTGGGGGATTCCCCGAAGACGAAGAAATTAAAAACATCCTTGTGGGCTTCGGACACAAAACAACCTTAAGTTATGCATCCCAGATTGTGGATGCTGTCAAAAGCGGCAGATTACGTCATTTCTTCCTTATAGGAGGCTGTGACGGTGCAAGACCCGGCCGTAATTATTTTACGGATTTTGCCAGAATGGTACCTGATGACTGCATCATCTTAACACTCGCCTGCGGCAAATACCGTTTTAACAAGTTTGATTTTGGTGAAATCTCCGGGCTTCCCCGTCTTCTTGATGTTGGTCAGTGCAATGATGCATACTCTGCTGTTGTAATAGCTACTGCTCTTGCGGATGCTTTCGGAACCGATATAAACGGACTGCCGCTTTCACTTATTATATCATGGTATGAACAGAAAGCCGTAGCAGTGCTCCTCGCATTATTAAGTCTTGGGATACGTAATATTTATCTCGGTCCCGTACTTCCTGCTTTCATCAGTCCGAATGTTCTTCAATACCTTACTGACACATTCGGTTTAAGGCAGATAAGTAATCCGGAAGATGATATCAAAACCTGTTTAAAACAGAATATCCGGTAAATCAAAAAGCCTTCCGGGCTCATCGCCCGAAAGGCTTCTTATTATGCGTTACTGCTTCATCGTACGCTCAAGAACACTCGCAATGTTCTTCATAGACTCTTCATATTCCTGGTCATTATTATTCTTAAATATAAGAAGACCATCTTCATGATCCGGATCATACAAATTCTCCGGAATCTCAAAATTACATCCGCTTATGTATTCATTCCAATGCTCAAGCTTCCATGTGTCCCTGTCGGAATCACGCGAAACCATACGCTCATGTACAATCTCCGGAGATGTCTCAACCCAGATTATCACAAGAGTCGCACCCTTGCCGGCAAGCTTAGCCTTAAGGTTGTCCATGTATCCGGTATCACGAATCTCTCTCGTAAACGGAGCATTAATAAGTACGATGTCTTCATATTCAAGTGCTTCAAGTGCAAGATCAACTATTACATCATACTCATAATCCCTTATATTTTCCTCAAAAAAATCACTGCTTCTGTTATATTCTTCACCTGCTACCGCAAAAATTCTCTTTGAGAGCGGAATCAATGTATCTTTATCAAGATATACAACATGTGGCAGTCTCTTTGCCAATGCTTTAGATATAAACGTCTTACCACAGGCAGGTGGAGACGTAACCAATATTAACTTCTTTACCATAATTAATGCGCCTTCCTTTGTGCCATTTGCAGAGGATTATATCACTATTCGACGCACAATGCAAGGACTAATATTTAATAACGGTCTGCAGTCCGTCTATCTTATGTAATAATTTTTTAACAAGTATTCCGACAATTGCCACTGCAACAATCTTGGCAATATCAAAAGGAATAAACGGAATTACGCATACGGAAAGTGTATATTTCATGCTTGTTGCCATTGAAAACATAAACCAGAATGTACCGAATAAATATGCAACCGCACATCCTAAAACCATTCCGATTACATACACCCAGAGCTTACCCTTGCCAAGCCAGAGTGCGCCTCCGCAGATAGCTGCTGTAAATATGAATCCGATAAGATATCCTCCGGTAGGTCCCGCAAGTTTACCGAGTCCGCCAGTAAATCCTGAGAATACAGGAAGTCCTATCATTCCAAGAAGAAGATAGAGAACAACACATACGGTTCCTTTAGCGCCTCCGAGAAGATATACGGTAAAATAAATAGCCATAAGTGTAAGTGAAATAGGTACCTGTCCCGGGAGCTGGATTGACAGTGGTGCAAGCACGCATATGAGTGCTGTCATAAGTCCCATAAGTGTAATATTAAGAACATAATCTCTTGTTTTGTATACCGGCTTAATATTTCCGGTTTCAATTGTCTTATCCATGATATAGTTTCTCCTTTTCATGCTGTAAACTGAGATAAACTATACATCAGCGGCATTTAATTGTCAACCGTTTTATTATTAAGGTTGACAATTAGTTATTTTTATAACAGTAAGCACGCTGCCATCAACTTTAAATTTAACATTGTATCCGGCAAAATCCATACCGTATATCCTGTCGGGATCATCCTGATACGATGGGCGCGGATCAAGAGAAAGTGCTCCGGTGAGTGCAGCTTTCCTGTCCTCTGACATATCACATTCCACATCGGGTGCTATTACCACGTCAAGCCTGTATCCACTGAATCTGTCAGCGAAGCCGCCTGTCGCATCACTTTTTATGTCGGAATGCGGCAGATATGGTTTAATATCATATATTGGTGTCCCGTCAAGAATATCCACTCCCGAAACATATATAACCGGTCCGTCTTTTTCTTGTTGTATCTTCTGAAGTTTCACGCACGACAATCCGATTGGATTCGGTCTGAACGGAGAACGTGTTGCAAACACCCCGACTCTGGTATCCCCTCCGAGTCTCGGCGGTCTGACAGTCGGCGACCAGCTATCCCTTACCGAACGTGAAAATTCCCATATGAGCCATATATAATTAAATCCTTCCAGTCCTTTAAGTGCCGTAATGTTCCGGTATTCCGGTTCAAAAACTATGCGTCCCATAAGTTCAGGCACCATTCCGCTCTGCCTCGGTATACCGAATTTATCCGTAAAATCCGTATGGATTCTCGCTATTATTTTCATAACTTATCACCATCCATATTTATAACAAACACATCATCCCTGTTCTTTATGTCGTCAAGAAACGGAATGTGCTGTCCGCGCACAACGGCCATTACACATTTGCTGTCCCATAAATTAAGAAGGGCCTCTTTAAATCCATCATGGCTCTGCTCAAGATATCCAATCTCATCCATCACAAAATATTTACATTTTTCATCTGAAAGTGCCCTTTTTATCGCAGGTATGGCAACATTATCAAACCCGCTTTGAACGGTCTGCATTTTGTTGGTTCTGCCATCTCCGCCCATGTACTTTCCGATTATTCCGACATTGCCCGATACATTATCGTATATCGCAACGCAATTTTCAGATATTGCTTTGGTTATAAGTCCCGGCATGTTTATTCCGGTTTCTTTCAATATATCACGCAGCAGCGTCGTCTTTCCGCTTCCTATTGCTCCGGTTACAATAAGATGTTTTTTACCTGATGCCATATATTCATCATAAACCGTGCCGGCATCGTACATATGTCCGGAGGTATCATTGCATCCCCATGACATGACATAATTTCCGGCTGTTTCGATGAGCGTGATATTGCCATAGATTTTTGAAAGTGTATTATATACAACTTCATAGCTGTCAGCTGCCGGGCGTATGGAATCTTCTATCCGCCCGTCCCGCATAAGAAGAATATTATCGCAAAGTCTCAATGCAAGGTTGGTATCATGAAGACATATGAGCGCAGCACGTTTCGGGGTAACCATACGTTTCAGAAGCGATATAAGTTCATATCTGTGCCTGAAATCAAGGGCGCTCTCCGGTTCATCAAGAAGCAACAGCCTTGCATCTTCCACTATTGTTCTGGCCATTATACATAACTGTTTCTGGCCCTCGCTTAATGAAAGATAATCCCTGTCGCGAAGTTCATACACCCCCGCAATCTTCATTGCCTCATAAGCTTTATCAAACTGTACCGCACTGTAATTCTGAAGCAGATGCATATCCGGATTAAAACCCATCATAACAACATCCGTTACCGGCATGGATATCGAAATTCCACTTTTCTGCGGTACATAGCTTATCATAGAGCCAAGCTTTCTGCCCTTTACCTCCGACAAAATTCTTCCGTCAAGTGTAAAGCATCCTTTATACGGAATATCATGTATGATAGCTTTCATGAGAGTTGACTTGCCGCATCCGTTAGATCCGAGAATACCTGTAATCTCACCGTCTGACAATGTAAAATCCAACCCGTTCAGTATTATTTGCCTGCCGTATCCTGCCGTTATACTGCCGGCCGTGAAGAAATCATTCATATTTCTTACACCTCCTGATCACAAGCATAACCAAAAAAGGTGCTCCGATTATTGATGTAAACACACTCACAGGAAGTTCCACCGCTGCCACGCTTCTGGCAAGGATGTCCGCTCCGGTCAGAATAATTGCTCCCGCAAGTCCCGATAATATCATCGTGGATTTACGGTTATCACCTGTTAAAAGTCTTGCGCTGTGCGGTGCAATAAGTCCCACAAAGCTTATAAGTCCCGTAAGGCTGATGATAGCCGCAACCATAAATGTCGCAATTAGTAATAATGCAAATCTCATCCATCTGACAGGCACTCCAAGCATACGTGCCTCTCCTTCGTCAAGCGACAGCATAAGAAGCTGTCTTCCGAATATAAATATTATTGCAATGCATGCAATACAGACTCCCGCCGAAAAAGGAATTTTCGTGATGCTTATGCCGTTAAGGCTTCCCATAATCCAGTATTCTATGGACGCAAGCTGTTTCTCCAGGTCTGCTGCCAGTTTAAAAACCATAAGTGCAGTCTGTGAAAGGGCCTGTACGGCTATTCCGGCAAGAACGATTGATATGCTTTTACTTCCTTTGGTAAATCCCGCAAGAATCAGCGAAAGCAGCACCGCAATCACTCCGCCGGCAAAAGCGCTCACCGTTACCGTTATCATTCCGGATGAAATAAACACTATCGAGAAAGCTGCACCTGCACTTGCCCCGCTGGAAACTCCTATAATATCAGGAGCCGCGAGCGGATTCTTAAAAATCGTCTGAAAAACAAAACCTGCCACTCCCAGTCCGGTTCCGCCCATAAGTGCCATAACCGTTCTCGGAATACGCAGGTTAAATAATACTCTGTGCTGCATGGTATCCCCTGCGATAAGTCCTTTGACCGTCAGCGGATATTTACCCACAATAAGTGACAGCGCCGCAAGCGCTGCCACCAATATGCATGCAATTATTATCTTAGTTCTTGTATGGTGTAAATTCATAGAATTTCTCATAAAAATTAATTGCCTCTGTCTGGAAATCTTCTTCACTCACAACATCTGAATGGATAACCGATGCAATATAATAACTTCCGAGATATCCCGCCGGAACCGGAGAATCCAGGGCTTCCGCATCACTCGGCACGATATATACATTGCCATTCTTAACTGCCTTACAGTCGGCAAGATTAGTATCTTTAAGTACATCATCAACAGTATAATCCGCATCCGCTGCAAGAATTATATAATCAGGATCCCATTTAAGAATCTGCTCATACGAAACCTCTGCCCAGTAATTATCGTCAATCTCTGCTGCCACATTGACTCCGCCGGCATTCTCTATAAGAGTATTCTGATACATTTTAGCACCGGCCGTCTGAAGAATATTGCTGTTGCCCGCAAGATATACTGTCGGCTTAGTCTCACTTCCGACTCTGTCTTTGAGTGATGATATTCCTTTATCGATCGCCTTAACCAGGTCATCAGCTTTAGCTGTCTGTCCTGTTGCCTTACCTATAAGTTCAACCGCTTCCTTAAGCAGGTCATTATTCTCCGGATTAACCGCTATAACAGTCAGTCCGAGTTCTTCCATTGAAGCAATCTTATCTTTAAGCTTTGCCGGAACAATCACAAGATCCGGTGAAAGGGCTGCACACCCCTCAAGGTCGAATTCTTTAGCTGTTCCCACACTTGGAAGATTAACTATATCCTCAGCTGCAAGCTTATATATAGCCCTCTTGCCCGCTTTAGCCTCTACTCCGACAAGTTTATCTTCAAGGTTGAGTGCTATAACAATACTTGTGGATATATAATATCCGCTTACCAGTTTCTGAGGTTCCTTCTCAATCGTAACTTCTCTTCCGAGCTGGTCCGTAACTGTCACAGGGAATGTTTCCCCCGCTTCCTCAGTCTTCTCTTCTGTCTGTGTCTGAGTTCCTGTTGTCTGCCCGGTAGCGGTTGTTGACGCACCGGCCTCTGTTGATCCATTGCCGCTCTTTGATGCACATCCGGCAAGAGATGCAGCCGTCATGATGGCTGTTAATACAAGTGCCAAAAATCTTTTCTTTTTCATAGAATAATCCTTTCATGCTGTCTTATAATGCATGCCATAACATAAAAAGGCGTATCCGCATAAAACAGATACGCCCGGGCATCCTGAAATTATTAAATGCTCTGGTTAAATAAATTACCGGCATTAAAGTTATAAGAATATGAACCTCTTCCGGTATATGTATTGGATCTTCCGGCTTCCAACGAAGCTGCCGAATCTATCATAGATGCTTTCACTTCCGTCTGATATCCGAACGAACCGTTACCGTTAAAAAGTGACTTAACACTGTTCATATCCGCTGCCTTAAATGTCTTCTCGTCAACAGAAAGCTTATTGTCGCTTCCTATTGTAATGCCGATCTTTGAAAGTGCTTTGGCATTAACTGCCGTGGCATTCTTCATTGACCTAGCGGCATTCTCTATGGATGATGAATCAGAAGCCGAAGCCTTGGTGATAACATCATTATAGGCTGATGCGAAATTATTCACCGCATCATAAATCTTATCCGTATCATATTCTCCGGCCGTCTGCTTAAATACCGACTCACTGCCTCTCTGAACAAGCTTATCGGCTGCGCTCTTAAGGTTCTTGGCGCTCTTCTCAACTCCGGCTATCGTAGACACGGTATCCTTAGATGTGGATGTGGAGGATGAATTATCAAGATTAACCTTATAATCACCCTTCTTATAATCATAATCCATTCTGGAAGTTCTCTTTTTAACTGCCGTATCTGAGGAAGCGGTATCAGTCTGACTGCTTCCGTAATACTTCTTGGCAAGCTTATAATAACTTCCTGAACGTATGTTGGATAATTCTGAGAGACTGTTATAAATACCGGATGTTACTGAAGAAGTATTAAGTCCGGAAAACAATGTCGATATTGAATTATATCCATATATCCCTGCCATAAAATATCACTCCTTTGATAATACGCTGGCTTCCATGTCCTGCGTGTTGACATAATCCTACTCACTACGTCTATATAATAATTATAGCATTAATTGTACTTTTGTAAATACTTTAGTTATTTTTTATTTACTTTTTTTTCATTACAGTATAAAATAATAAAAAACATAAGGAGGTTACCATGTACGAATGTCCTAATTGCGGCGGAAATATGAAATTTGATATTCCGTCACAGATGCTCAAATGCGCACAGTGCGGTTCCCTTGCGGATCCTTATTCATTCAATAAGGAAACTGATGCCGAGAGTACGGATTTATATGAGACAACCGTATTCACATGCCCACAGTGCGGCGGAGAGATAATCGGCAGTGAAACATCGGCTGCTGAATTCTGCTCTTTCTGCGGAGCATCGACCATACTCTCGTCAAGGCTTGACAAGAGCAGGCGTCCGAATTACATTATTCCGTTCAGCAAGACTAAGGAAGATTGTAAGAACGCCTATATGAAGCTTGTACGTAAAGCTATTTTTGCGCCGCATGATCTTAAAGATAAGAGCCGTATTGAAAGTTTCCGTGCGATATATATACCGTATTGGAGCTATTACATAAGCCAGAACGGCAATATCAGTTTCCCTGGTGAGAAATCATACCGTCGCGGTGATTATGTTATAACTGACCATTTCAGACTCAGCTGCTATATTGATGCATATTATAAAGGAATGTCCTTCGATGCATCATCGTCTTTTGATGATAATATCAGCAGTGCAATCGCACCTTATGATGTGCGCGGAATGAAAGAATTTACGCCTGCCATATTAAGCGGTTTCTATGCGGATGTTGCTGATGTAGACTGCAATATATATGTAGAAGACGCCAAATCTTTTGCAAACAGTAATTCAACATCAAAACTTAACCGTGAACCGGCGTTCGGAGGCATAGTTCCCAAACTTCCGGTAAACCCCGGACAGATTAACAGTGTTTTTCACACGAACTGCGAGCAGATTGACAGCGCGATGTTCCCGGTATATTTTATGTCATACCGTAAGAAAGACCGTGTGGCATATTCAATCGTCAATGGACAGACAGGCAAGGCTACTGCCGATATCCCGGTATCCGTTACCAAATATTTCTTAGGTTCACTGATTATAGCACTGCCTATTTTCCTGTTATTGAACCTTATTATGACAGTAACTCCGATAACCGTTGTAAGTGTGAGTGCAATATTATCATTAGTTACACAGATTATTTATCTGTGCGAGTTGTCCAAGATAATCAAACGCGAGGCCCGCGATGATGACAAGGGATACCAGTATTCTATCGGGCACAAGAGAGCCGCAGCCAGATCGTCTGCCAGGAAAAAGAAATCAAAAATGACTTTTAAAGGCGGTGTGGCATTGGTCATAAGCGCTCTTATAATTATTGTTCCAATGTCAATTGTACTTTTCAGTGTGATAAAGAGCCTGATGCTCCCGATATGCACGGTAGCTTCACTCGTACTCATGCTGTGTACTATCAAAAAGTACACAGACCAGCCATCTCATAAGGGGCTTCCGGTATTCATAATTGAATTTGCGGCGACATGCGTCGGAGCAATTGTGTGTCTTGTTAACCCGGTATCGGATATATGGTTTTATGCCTGTGCAATACTTATTCTTATAACCGTGGTTATGACTAATTTAACTATAATAGGAAGATACAACATTCTGGCAACTAGAAGGCTTCCTCAGTTTAACCGCAAGGGAGGTGATGACCGTGCATAAGATTTCCGGATTTCTGGCAGGAATGCTGAGTGCGCTGACACTTATGCTTATCATCGCTCTTCCGTGTATGGCCCGTACTGATTACACCAATCCGGATACCGGATATGAGGTACACATTGATGACGATGCCGGCCTTCTCACCGATGATGAGCTTGCAAAGCTTTCTTCGCAAATGGAGGCGATAACCGAATGGGGCAACGTTGCTTTCGTTACCACAACTTATAATCCGTCATCTGCCGATGATTATGCGAGAAATTACTCCTATTCGCATTTCGGTCAGGGAAGTTCAACACTTTTCCTCATAGATATGGATAATCGTAAAGTATATATATTCAGCAACGGTTATATATATAAAACTATAACCAAGGCATATGCCAACACCATCACAGACAATATATATACATATGCTACAGATGCCAGATATTACGACTGTGCCTCAAAAGCATTCAGTCAGATCAACATACTTCTTAGCGGCGGACGGATTTCGCAGCCTATGAAGTACATAAGCAATGCACTTATCGCATTGGTCCTTGCATTCATAATTAATTTCATTGTAATAAGAATTTATTCAAAGAAGAAAGCTGCAAAGGGCCGCGAGATAATCAATAATATTTTCAGCCAGTGTAATTTACACAATGCCAATTGTGTTATGACGGGTCAGACAAGAGTTTACGACCCACCAAGTTCTTCCGCTTCCTCCGACGGCGGTGGCGGCGGAGGAGGCTGTCTCTTATACACATCTC
>ENA-OYZE01000225-OYZE01000225.1-human-gut-metagenome-genome-assembly--contig:-NODE-225-length-24262-cov-8.242409_pt1 | contig 24262 bp, 17 predicted proteins | sample MGYA00243259_ERZ653469 | MGnify/ENA primary metagenome ERZ653469 (study PRJEB26926, sample SAMN06164913) | human gut metagenome | biome: ENVO:00009003; feature: ENVO:2100002; material: ENVO:00002003...
ATTTGTTCATTGAAAATCTCTCTTTGTGTTGCACTTGATTTGACAATTCATCTACGTTAATATTTGTTGTAAGTAACAAACGTATGCGGTTATGCTCAGATGCGCATGTATTGAAGTTTGCTACAAACGGCGTCGGTTAATGCCCGACACACGCATTTTATTTATGACGTTTAAGACTGAAATATATCAGTTTGTCGAAAAGCGGGTGCGGTTTGGTGGGACGGCTTTTGAACTCGGGATGGAACTGAACCGCGATGTAAAAGTCGTTGTCGGATATTTCGACGGCTTCGACTATTCTGCCGTCGGGAGACAGTCCCGCAAAAGTCAGTCCTTTTTCAGCGAACAGTTTGCGGTATTCGTTGTTGAATTCGTAGCGGTGACGGTGTCTTTCTTCCGCAAAGTCGCCGCCGTACCATTTAAACATCTTGCTGTCCGGTTGTATGGCGCAGGGGTATGCTCCCAGACGCAGTGTTCCGCCCATGTTTATCTGTCCGTTTTTGTCGGGAAGAATGTCTATTACTTTGTGCTTCGAGTTTTCGTCGAATTCGCCGGAATTCGCATCGGTCATCGCACACACGTTGCGTGCAAATTCTATAACCGCCACCTGCATGCCGAGACATATTCCCAAAAACGGCACGTTGTTTACACGGCAGAAATGCGCTGTTTCTATTTTACCTTCCGTTCCGCGTACTCCAAAGCCTCCGGGTACTACAACGCCGTTGCAATCGGACAGTAACGAACCGACGTTTTGCGCGGTTACCGTTTCGCTGTCAATCCATTTGATGTGTACTTTTGCTCCGTATCTGTATCCTGCGTGGCGCAATGCTTCCGCAACGGACAGGTAGGCGTCGTGCAGAGCGACGTATTTGCCTACTATCGCAACGGTGACTCTTTGCGACGCGTTTTTGATGTTTGTAAGCATATCCGTCCATTCTTTCAGGTCGGGAGGAGGACACTGCATGTGCAGATGACGCAACACGATGTCCGACATGTGCTGTTCTTCCAGCATCAGAGGCGCTTCGTACAGCGAGCCGAGCGTTGTGTTTTCAATCACGCAGTCGGGTTTTACGTTACAGAACATCGCTATTTTTTCAAATATCGAATCGGGAAGTTTTCCGTCGCATCTCAGAACAATCATGTCGGGAGCAATTCCCATTCCCTGCAATTCCTTTACTGAATGTTGCGTGGGCTTTGTCTTGTATTCGTCCGAACCGCTCATGAAAGGCACCAGCGTCACGTGAATGTACATTACGTTGTGATTGCCCTGTTCCAGTCCTATCTGTCTGATCGCTTCTATGAACGGCTGACTTTCTATATCACCGGTAGTTCCGCCTATTTCCGTTATTACGACATCGGCATTGTCTTTTTTGCCTACGTTGTAAACAAAGTTCTTTATTTCGTTGGTGATGTGAGGTATCACCTGAACGGTTTGTCCGAGATATTCTCCTTTGCGCTCTTTGTTGAGTACGTTCCAGTAAACTTTGCCCGTTGTAAGATTGCTGTATTTGTTGAGATTTTCGTCTATAAATCTTTCGTAATGTCCGAGATCGAGGTCCGTTTCCGCTCCGTCTTCCGTCACAAAAACTTCGCCGTGCTGGTACGGGCTCATTGTGCCCGGGTCGACGTTAATGTACGGATCCAGTTTCTGAGCGATCACTTTAAGTCCGCGTGCCTTTAACAGCCTGCCCAGAGAAGCGGCCGTGATTCCTTTGCCCAATCCTGAAACGACTCCGCCCGTTACGAAAATGTATTTTGTCATATGAATCCTCCTCTTTCGGGGAATTCCCTCTAAAAAAGGGGAAAACCGCCCGTAAAACCAACGGACGGCATGACTTGTTGCCGTTAGTCGGCAAAACATTTTTTAATTATATAATCACCTGTTCGCGCTGTCAATAAGAATATAAAAAAATTGTCGTTTTTTATTGCTTCCTCTTAACGGTAAAAAAGAAGTTAAGCATTTTCCGTTTGAAAAGTTTAGCACAATTACGTACATTTGGCGTTGATTGCGGGAATAATCGGGTATTTAATGTCATTCTTTTGCGAATGGCGTTTATTTATATCGTTTTGCTATTGCAAACAAAAAGTATGTATGTTAATATATTTTAGAGGAGCAGGATATGTTAGAGACAAAAAATCTTACCAAAATCTACAATTCCAAGGGCGTGGAAGTGCGTGCGCTGGACGATGTCAGTATATCTTTTGCCGAAACGGGCATGTGTTTTATACTGGGAAAATCCGGCAGCGGCAAATCTACGTTGCTCAACGTCTGCGGAGGTCTCGATTACCCCGACAGCGGTGAAATAATAGTACGCAACCGAAGCAGCAAGGACTTTACCAACGGCGATTTCGACAGTTACCGCAATACTTACATAGGATTTGTCTTTCAGGAATACAACATACTGGACGAATTCACCGTTGAAGAAAACGTCATGCTCGCGCTGGACTTGCAGGGCAGATCCCGTGACGCCGAAACAGTCGACGAAATTTTAAAGCAGGTCGATCTCGAAGGGTTGGGAAAACGCAGACCCAATACCCTGTCGGGCGGACAGAAACAGCGTGTCGCCATTGCGAGAGCGTTGGTCAAAAACCCCGAAATAATTATGGCGGACGAACCTACAGGCGCATTGGATTCCGCAACGGGCAAACAGGTACTGGACACGTTGAAGAAGTTGTCGCAGTCGAAGTTGGTTATAGTGGTTTCTCACGACAGGGAGTTTGCCGAAAAGTACGCCGACAGAATTATAGAACTCAAAGACGGCAAAGTAATAAGCGACGTGACAAAGCGTGTCATCGAGGGCAAAGGTCTTTCCGACAATGTCAGCGAGGTGAAACCTGCAACGCTCATTGTGCGTAAAGGCATCAGACTTACCGACGAAGACATCGAAAAAATAAGAAACGTAGTGGAAAAAGCAGACACCGATGTGCTTATTACGGCGGATGTGCGCGGAGTAGACGAATACAGACAAAGTCACGGTATTACAAATACTAATGGCACGCAGAGTTTTGTCGCCACGGCGGAACAGCCGAAACAGCGTCAGTACACAGACGCCGAAAGGAAGTTTATTCGTTCGTCGTTGCCTTTGAAACACGCCGTAAGAATAGGCGCAAGCGGAATAAAGGTCAAACCCGTACGTTTTGCCTTTACGTTGTTGCTGTCAATTATTTCTTTTGTTATGTTCGGACTGTTTTCCTGTCTGATGTTCTACGATTCCGACACCGTAATGAAAAACAGCCTTGCGCAATACGACATGGATTACATAAAACTGAGCAAACAGTATCTTGTATATGTCGATTACTATATGGAGGGCGGCGGATTTTCAGACGTGATGAATATTGCAATTCCGATGTTGCCCGAGGACACGGGATATACTGCTCAACTGTTCGGAAATGGCAATCTTTACGTAACCAATATCAATGCAAACAGAATAGGCAATCTTTCCTCTTTTTCGTCGGAAGCGTATACCAATCAGATACAGGGCATTGTCGAAGACAACGGCGAGTTAGAGTATATTTACGGCAAATCTCCCGAAGGGGACAGTGTGGCTATTTCCGATTATCTTTACCAGTGTATTAAGACCGGACGTCTTTCCGATCCCGATACTTTTAAAACCGTAAATATAACTTCCTACGAGGATATTGTGTTGCAACTGCAGTCGGACTCGGGGGCTTATAAAAGCGTAAAAGTCAGCGGTGTATTCCGCTCGGACGATATATGGAAACCGTGGGAAAGTTATGACTCCACAATGTTAATGTTGCAGAGGAACACAATCGAACAATGCCTCAGCGACCTGTTTATATCCTATGTGGCAATAAGTCCTGACAGTTACGGCGATTTCGTGAGTCAACTCGGAACGCGCGGTAATTACTTTAATCTCATGACGTCGTCTGTAGCCGGAGCAAGTATAAATGTCATGGGCAAAGGATTCGACAAAGTAAGCGAATATACGTTGGAAAGTCTTAAAAGCGACTCTGTCTGTTACGACGCCGACGGTACTGCCGTTACGCTGACCTCCGACGCTTTGGTGCTTCCCTTCCGCCTTATCAATATGTCGGTTACCGCTCTTTGCAAAGACATAGAAAAAGCCGCGGAAGAAGACTTGGTACTTTTGGAAAAATACAATTCCATAGCCTACAACGAGGTGTATTATTTTCAGTTGTCGGAAAATCTCAGCAACAGTTACTGGAACAACGACAAGGAAAATTACTTAAAAGATTACAGATATCTTACGCAGTTCGTAAAGGACAATCTTCCCGACTTGTGGCAAAAGTTCAACAAGGTGACGGCATTGTGCAATATAGAAACTTTGGGTGACGGCAATCTGTATTTCACCTTCGATTTCGAAAATTGTGCGGTAACTGACGACGTCAGGGACAGATATACCGCAATGAGCAAACTGAGCGGCGCTTACTCGGAGTACAAGACGTCCTTCGATACCGACTCGTTGAAAAACGCACGCTATTTCTGTGTGTTTGCGCCGTCGGATTCTTTCGAAAACGTAAGTACGATAATCGACGGAAGCAACGTTGTACGCGAAGACGATACTAAATATTCGGTAAACAATTTCGTAAGAGACAGCGTTTGGAGTATTGACAGCCTTGTGACAATGCTTTCCGATGTGTTCCTGTGGACGGGCGTTACAATGGCGGTGTTCTCAATGCTGTTGCTGTTCAATTTCATCACCGTGTCCGTCAATGCGAAGAAAAAGGAAATAGGTATATTGCGCGCAGTTGGTGCCCGCGGAGCGGATGTTTTCAGAATCTTCTTTTCCGAATCCGCAATAGTGGTCGTCATTTGCAGTATTGTCGCAACCATACTTACAGGGGTTATCGCACTGGTAATCAACGGCAACATTTCCACAAGACTGGGATTCCCCTTTACGATGTTTACCTTCGGATTCGTTTCCGTTGCGCTGATATGGGCCATTTCGGTGTTTACAGCGGTTATTTCCACATTCTTCCCCGTTTACGCCAATGCAAGAAAGAGGCCGGTCGAATCCATCAGGTCACTGTAAATCGGTTTGTCGTAATTTAAACCGTGTGTACGAAAAACAACGCCCGCGGTTTTTTATTGACGGCAACAATAACAAAGTATAGAAAACATTTATAGCAGTACGTTGACATTATGAAAAAAAACGATGTGAACCGTTCTTCGCGTAAATTACGGTGTGAGCGGGTTTTTGCCACAATTGCCGTTTGTGAAGCGAAAAACTCTTGCGACAATGGTTGCGGCGACGTTTTCGGCGTTTTATTCCGAAAATTTTTCAACAAAAACATTTTTCGCTTTTTTATGCCACGTAGGGTGTTTTTTGCGTGTTATCCGTACTTTTCGGGCAGTATTTCGTATGTGCGTGTACGGCATAATACGTTACATCCGACGTTATTTTAAGAAGGGCAAAGCGTTTACCGTTTTTTCACGTCGGCTCGTTGCAATGACGCCATTAAAATTTTTGATTGATGAAATATAAGTAAAGTGTTGATTTTTTACATTGCAAATGGTATAATCTTTAAAGGAAATCTTGTGGTTGACGTTTATTATTTTACTTGTAAATTAATATATCTATTATAGGATTTCCTGACGGGTACGTTCTTTAATCGCTTTACCGTCACAGGACGGTCTGATTGTTTTTGTGTGCAATCGTTTTGTTTAACACGCTTGGTGTTTGTCGACACTATGAAAATAAAATGCCTGTACTATCGGGCGTGTACGAAGGAGATTTTATGAAACTCGTAGACGTTATATTTTTTATTGTTTGTGCGGTTCTCGTTGCATTGGGAGTCGGTTACTATTTTCTAATTCCGGTCATTCATAAGAAACAATATCAGGAACAGCGCGACAATCTCAAGTTGCGCGAAGAATCTTTTAAACGTAATTTAAATAGACAAAAATCCGAAGAAAGCCTTGCGGTAGACTCAGAGGAAGGCAAAAAAACGGAACAACAGTCCGATGTCAAGAACTGATTTATGAGAAGTGGAAAAATCTTTACTGCCGTCATTTATTATATTTTTACCTTTTCGATAGGAATACTGCTTGCGCTTTTTTTGCCTTTTTACTACCTTTACAGCAGTGAGTCGCTCAACAACATGCAGGAGGCGTTGGAAAGCGGCAATTACAGCGACGCAATGTCGCTGGTAGGCGGTTATTACAACAGACAACCGGCATTTGTGGAAGAGTTTCCCGACGGCGGGGGTATAGTGTTGTTTGAGGCTACGACTCTTGTCGTTACGGAAGAACAGCAGTCGGACGGTCAGACGGAACAGATCACCAAAATGCACAAGGCATATGCGGGATTTGTGTACGGTATAAAAGACAGTTACTCCGTTTCAGGCAACTCCGACAACGGTGCTCTGATGATTGTAACCGACACTGCTGGCGTCGAACACGAAGTGCAGATTCTCAATACCGACAGCGACGGCGACAACGTAAACGACAGCATTTCAACCGTAGACACCAACGGATTCTTTTACATAGATCTGGCTCAGGACGTTATACCTTCTATTTCTTCAATCACTCTTATAGACAGCAAAGGTGAAGTCTTTGCTACCGTCCCTTCCGAAAATTCTCTCAATCTTAATTTTGACGAACGGTTTTTCGCCGACGTTGACGAGTTCGTAACGGAATACAACAGAGACGTGACCACGGATGAAGAGAAGAAACAGCAGGCGGAGCGTTGCAATCAACTGGACGAGGAATTTCTGGCAAAGAGTACCGATTACGCCAAGAGTTCCTACGGAGTAGTCGCCAAAAGCGCCGCTGACAGAAAGGCTGCCGTAGCGGTGGTGTTGTATTTTGTGGCAGTTTACGTGGTGTCCGATTTTATATTGGGTAAACGTTATATATTAAAGTTTTTCAAATGGTTGCTTGTCAAGGTGTTCAAGGTCAAGTTTCCCGAAAAGAAGGAACCGGACAGACAGGAAATATTCGGCAACGACTATTACTGTCAGGTAACGATGGTGTTGGATACGTCTGCGGTTGCGGATTTCGCACAAAGCGTTCAGATACATTACTCCAACGGTGAAAACGAGGCAAACTTCCTCTTGATGAAGGAAAACGGCTATACCGACACTCAGCGTGTCAAAGCAGGCAAATACATGAATTTGCATGTGGATCTTGACGGCAAATATACGATTGCAAATCTTCCGTCCGTACTGGTAGCAGAGGGGTACAGGAAGGCATTTAAAATAAATCTTACAAGGCAAGAGGTTTAAAATTTTATGAAAATAACCATTCAGCATCTTACTAAAGCATTTCCCAGCAGAAACAAGAAAGGACAGCCCGTAATAGCCGTCAACGATATGAATATTGAAATTCCCTCAGGTAAACTTGTAGGCTTGCTCGGACCTTCCGGTTGCGGTAAATCCACTACGTTGTTTATTCTGTCGGGACTGGAAAATCCTACCGTCGGACGTATTCTTTTTGACGAACAGGACGTAACAACTCTCGCTCCCGAAAGAAGAGGTATAGGGCTTGTTTTCCAGAACTACGCTTTGTATCCTCACATGACGGTTCAGCAAAATATAATGTTCCCGCTTACAAACATGCGTATTCCCGCCGAAGAAGCCAAAGAAAAGGCGTTGGACGCGGCGCGTCTCGTTCAGATAGAAGACCTTATGGCACGCAAGCCCAGCGAACTTTCCGGCGGTCAGCAACAGCGTGTTGCCATTGCCCGTGCGTTGGTCAAGATGCCGAACGTTCTGTTGCTGGACGAACCGTTGAGTAACCTTGACGCACGTTTGCGTTTGCAGACGCGTGAAGAAATAAAGCGTATTCAGCGTGAAACGGGCATCACAACCGTGTTCGTAACTCACGACCAGGAAGAAGCAATGTCCATCTGCGATATAATGGTAGTAATGAAACTGGGTATCGTACAGCAGATAGGCGAACCTCAGTCGATTTACGACAATCCCTGTAACCTGTTCGTCGCAAACTTCCTCGGAACGCCTCCCATCAACATTTTCAAAGGCAGGATAGAGGGCGGCAAGGTGTATATCGGCGACGAAGCGATAATGAAGACGAAAATTCCCGATCAGGAAGTTTTCGTGGGTATACGTCCCGAAGGATTTATTTACGACGAAAAGGGAGTGCTTACCCTCAAAGTAGACCATCTGGAAGTAATGGGACGTGACAAGTCAGTCGTTTCCGTACATCCTTCTTCCACCAAGCCTACCGTAAGAAGTATTCTGGATTCGGACGTAAAACTTCCGTCCAAGGATGAACTTAAATTCAACCTTAAACCCAACAAGGTGTTCTTGTTCAATGCCGAAAGCGAAGAGAGGATTCTGTAATGCCCGATAAGAAAGACACATTACCGCAAAATGACGTAAACGACGTGGCAGGCGTTGAAGAAAACGTTTCCAACGACGCTCCTCAGCAGCCTCAAGCCGTCAAACCGTCTTTGGCGCAAAAAACCAAACAAGCGTTTGCCGATCTCGGCAAAAAGATAAAGGGCGTCTTTGTAAAAGATCAGGTTGCTTTGATCAGAGACGCAGGCAACACCGTGATAACGGCAGAAATGTTGGCGGGTCCGCAACTTTCCCGAAAAGAAAAGTTTTCACGGTTTTTACACTCGCAGTCAGGCTGGCTGTTCGTTCTGCCTGCCGTATTGCTGATGTGCATATTTACTTTCTATCCCATCATCAACGCGTTTGTGGGCAGTTTCAGGCAAAATTATCAGGCGACGACCGGACGTTTCGACGGTTTCGGATTTGAAAACTTCGTGCGCGTTTTAAAGGGCGACACCGGAACGGGCGGCGCGACATTCCTGCAATGCCTTGTCAACACATTGGTGTTCACATTAGTTTCGGTACCTTTGTCCACATTGATAGCATTGCTTATCTCCGTTGCGTTGAACTCAATCAAGCCTTTGCAGAAGGCTTACCAGACGGTACTGTTTTTGCCTTACCTTACCAACTCGCTGGCAATGGGCGCGGTTTTCGCAACGTTCTTTACCATTATAGGAACAAAGAGCAATCCCGAAACACCCGGTCTTGTCAACCTGGCGTTGCAGGCGTTCGGCATTGCTCCCATCGACTGGATGGGTATAGGTTCTCCCACGTGGGAATTGGGTGCCATTTCAATACCTTGGGCGAAGTACATTGTGGTAATAGTGTACGAGGTTTGGTCAGGATTGCCCTTTAAAATACTGATTTTGTTCAGCGCATTGCAAAGCGTCAACAAACAGTATTACGACGCAGCAAAGATAGACGGTGCGTCCAGGTCCACGATTTTGTGGAAAATTACCGCTCCCATGATTTCCCCGATGATATCCTACCTTTTAATTACGGGTATTATGGGCGGTATGAAGCAGTATTCTTCGATAGTAGGTTTGTTTGGCGAACAAATGGGTATCGACTACGACATGGGCACAATGGTAGGATACATCTACCGTTACATCGAAGACGGCTACACCGGCTACGCGTTTGCCGGTTCGCTGATGTTGTTTGCTATAATCATGGTGATTACCGCGATAAGCAACAGAATCAGTAAGAAAAGAGTGACATACTGAGGTTCAACATGACAAAGAAAATAAAAGAAACTTCCAACAATGAAACTGTCGTCAAGACAGAAGAAGGAAAGACGCTCAATCAGACCGTGTCCGCATTGAGTTCCGACGCCGCTCTTTTTAACAGAGAAATAAATCAGTTCAACGTCGAAGCGGAAACCAAGAAACAGCGTACAGCCACAATCGTCAAAAATATCTTTGTTTACACCTTTCTGACCTTGTGTGCAATTGCGGCATTTCTGCCCTTCTACTGGATGATTATTTCGTCCTTTAAGACGGAAGCCGAATACCGCGAATCGGTACCGACATTTTTCCCGAGAACCTTCCAGTGGAAAAACTACAGCGTTGTATTGTCGCAGACGGGAGCGGGAGCATCATTCGGAAGGATATTGCTCAATACTCTTGTAGTAGGGCTTTTGTCCACGGCGCTCGGACTGATTGTCATTATAATTACCGCTTACGCATTGGCAAGAATCAATTTCAAAGGTAAAAATTTCCTGTTTGCTCTGATGCTTGCCACAATGATGATTCCCGGTGAAATGTACACGATTACCAACTATATTACGGTGTCAAAGTGGCAGTGGAACGATACTTTTACGATACTTATCGTCCCCTTCCTTGTCAGCGTGTATTACATTTACCTGTTGCGCAACAACTTCATGCAGATACCAAACTCGCTTTATCAGGCAGCGAAGGTGGACGGATTGTCCGACTTGGGCTATCTCATTAAGGTAATGATACCTCTTACCGCTCCTACTCTGGTATCTGTTTCGTTGCTCAAATTTATAGGCATATGGAACTCCTACATCTGGCCGAGACTGGTCAATATACCCGATTGGCGTATGATCTCCAACTGGGTAACAAGCGGCTTTACCGATTCCGCGGGAATATTGGGAGGCAGTACGTCCGAAGCGCTCAACACGCTGAAGATGGCGGCTGTTTGTATGGTTTCGTTGCCTCTGTTCCTGTTGTTCATTTTCTGCCGTAAGTACATCATGCATGGCGTATCCAAGAGCGGAACAAAAGGCTGATGCTCTTTGCAAAAGTTTAAAGTGTATACAACTTGCGATAAATGGCGCAAGAGTATAAATAAATTTAAGGAGATAATCATGAAAAAAGTTATCATCGCAATTCTTGTATTGGCGTTGATGTTGCCGGCTGCTACTATCGTATTTTCCGGTTGTACGCCTGCGACTGACTACGAAAAGACAATTGTTTTCTATTCTTCACAAGGAGACAAATTGCAACAGAAGACATCGATTGCCATTGCATCTTTTGAAGCAAAGTATCCCGGTTGGAAAGTTGAACATATCCCCGTAGGCGGTTACGATGAAGTAAAATCAAAAGTGGTGTCGGATCTTACGGCAGGACTTCAGCCCGACCTGGCTTACTGCTATCCTGACCACGTTGCTCAATATCTTCAGACTTCCAAGGTGGTTGACCTCAACAAGTACATGACTTCCGACGAAAAGATTCAGATCAAAGATGAAGACGGCAATGTCACCAAAGAGTACACTATAGGTTACACGCAAGAGGAAATCGACGATTTCGTACCCGGTTACTACCAGGAAGGTTACGCTACAAACTACTCCGGTTACGCCGAATACGGTTACTCCGAAAACGCTCTGCTTACTCTTCCTTTCGTTAAGTCGACGGAACTGCTGTACTACAACAACGATGCGTTGAAGTCGGTAGGTCTCAAGCCCGCAACGACATGGGACGAACTGTGGGCACAGTGCGCAACGTTGAAGGCAAGATATCCCAAGTGCACGCCTCTCGGCTACGACAGTGAAGCAAACTGGTTCATCACAATGTGCGAACAGAACGGCTGGGGATACACCAGTGCCGATGCTAACAATCATTATCTGTTCAACAACAACGACACAAAAGCATGGCTTGAAAAACTTGCCGAATACTACGACAAGGGATACATCACCACTCAGGAAGACTACGGTGCTTACACATCCGCGCTGTTCACCAAGGGCGTTGATGACGGCGGTCTGGTATACTGCATAGGTTCATCCGGCGGTGCATCCTATCAGGCAACGGAAAACTTCGAATGGGGCGTGGCTCCTATTCCCGGTTCGACACAGCCAGACGGTCCCGTAAATTACAGCGTTATTTCTCAGGGGCCCTCGCTGGTAATGCTTTCCGGCGGTCACAATGTAACTAACGTTGAAGAAAAGGAAAAGATGACATTTATGTTCATCAAGGAATTGCTTGATCCTACATTCCAGGCATCATTCGCTATCGAATCCGGTTACAATCCTTCACGTGAATCCGTTTACGACATCGAAGCTTATAAAACACATATGGCTGGCGACGGAATCACGGCTGTTGCGGCAAGTGTTGCCGTAGAACTGTCCGACAGATTCTTCGTATCTCCCGCCTTCGTAGGTTCTTCTACTGCACGTTTGCAGGTTGGTAACGCTCTGCTTTACGCATTGACTGGAAGAAAAACTGCCGAAAAGGCATTGGCTGACGCATATAAAAACTGCGGTGGTAAATAATTTTATCAGATTATAAAAACTTAATTAAAAGGAACAACGATGAAAAAAATCTTAAGCGTGGTGATCGTTGCTCTCCTGGTCGTTAGTTGCTGTGTGCTTGCTGCGTGCGGGCCGCAGATAGCTGACAACACAGAGTATTACGACGCCATTACAAAGACATTAAAACTCACCAAACAATTTGAGGGAAAGTCTTATCTGAGCGACGGTATAGGCCGTGCCACTCTTGAACTTCTGACGGACGGCGATACAACCCGTTTCACGCTTGAACAGGGTGACAGCATCAATATGCGTTATTACAGTGTAGACACACCCGAAAGCACAGGCGGTGTGGAAAAGTGGGGCAAGGCGGCTTCCAACTTTGTCAAGGAAAAGTTGAGCGCGGCTACCGAAATTGTTCTGGAAGCAACGACGGTGCCGGCGTCAACCGAAACTTACGGACGTTATCTCGGTTACGTGTGGTACAAGACTGCCGAAGATACCGATTTTAAAAATCTCAATCTCGAACTTGTGGAAAACGGTTTCAGTGATAACAAGGGTATAAATACATCGGATTATCCTTATTACGACTATTTCAAAAAAGCCAACGATTTTGCAAGATCCATTAAGTTGAGACTGTATTCCGAGTTGGACGATCCTCTGTATTCCACAGACCCCGTACCTATGACTATCAAGGATTTCCTTGAAAACAACGAAGCGTATTACAACGAGGAAGCGGACGTAGGATCCAAGGTGGAATTTTACGCTTACCTTACCGATCTGCGCGTTTCAAATTCCGGTACCTACACCTTTACGGCAACGGAATACGATGCGGAAACGGGCAACACCTATTCTATAAGCGTGTACGCCGGATATGTATCCGCCGCAGCGTCTCAGATGCCTATTGGACATCTGTACAGAATAGTAGGCAACGTGCAGAAATACAACGGCAAATTCCAGATTTCCGGTGTAATTTACGAAACACTGTTCCAGATGCCCGAATTCACTTATGTAACACAATACAACTACTACCTTACATTCAATTCGTCCATGAGTTACAGCACACATTACAGCGCAACGCTTTACAGTGACGTTACCGTAACTTCCGCAACGTTGGAGGGAACGGAACTGACAATTGTAGGTACGGCGCAGAAGCGTACTAAAGACGGTTGGAAAGAGGCTGAAACATTCACTTTCAAAGTAACTGTTGCCGAAAATTATTCCGATACGATAAAAGCAGGCGACACGTTCAGCGTTTCGGGATTGCAGTTAGAGGAAAATTCCGGAATAATCACAGTTCTTCGTTTTTCAGATATAGTACTGAAATAAAAAATTTTTAAGGAGAAAACCATGAAAAAGATTACACTTGTATTGTTGGCGTTACTTCTGGTTGTAAGTTGTATCGGCCTTGCCGCATGCAACAACAACGCTCAGAAGATCTTGGACGCTTACCTCTTGGATCAAGATGAACAATTGGTGGACAAGGACTTTGTGTTGCCTGCTAAAATTCAGGATCAGGCAGTTACATGGGCATCCGACAACGATGCTGTTCAGATCGAAAAGAGAACGGACGATTACCTTGCCAAGGTAAATCTGGGTGAAGAAGTTACAACAGTAAAACTCACCGTTACTTTGGGAAATGCAAGCAAGACATTTACCGTAAGAGTTGCCGCGCTTGACGTCTACTACCTTGCTGATCAGTATGTTTTCACCAAAGAAAACGCAACGGTATATGAAGACTTTGCATTGGACAGAACGTTTACCTTCGCAGGTAAAACCGCCAACATCAGTTGGACTGTCGATGACTCCTATTCCGATTACCTGACTATCAGCGAAGACGGAAACACCTGTGTAGTGTTCCCCACGAGTCTTAATCCTCAGGTAAGAATCAAGGCTACATTCACTTACGGCGACGAAACGACAACCGTAAGTTACAAGTTGACCGTCGGTCTGCAAAGAAGCGCTCTCGAAGAAATCAACTACTGGTACTACAACACTGACGTATCGGTGGAAATCAAAGGTTACGTTGTAGCTGTTGCAGATCCTTATTCCGAACAGTACGGTAACGTATCTCTGTACGTACTTGATGAAGAATTCGTAGGCGGTTACTATGCTTACCGTGTAAAGACGGACGCTGAAAACGGCGCGCTTATCGAACCGGGTGTTTACGTAACAATCACAGGAACAACAAATACAAATTACAACGGACTCATTGAAACAAATGCAGGCGGAAACCTCGTTGTTGATACTACCAAAGACAAGATCGATGTTACCGACTACGTTTACGCAATCGATCAGGATATACTGGGCAACGTTCCCGGAGCAATCTATCATCAATCCAGACTTGTTTCGTTGACCAACTGGACGGTGAAGAGCGTTGCAACAACCGCTCCCGAAGCAGGTTCCACAGACACTCTGTTTACATTGGAAAAGGGCGGAGTTGAAGTACCTGTAGTTGTATCCAAGCATCTCAAGGGCGTTTACGATACAGCGGAAGGTGACGCTACATGGGAAGCTCTTTGCGCATTGCAGGGAACCGTTAAGGTTGGCGACGTAGTAAGCGTTACAGGTTTGCTGGGCAACTACAACGGCGCGCAGATTATGCCTTTCAGTGCCGAAGACGTAAAGACGGGCGGAACAGCCGATCCTGCGGATACCGTTTACCCCGGACAGACAGCCGCTAAGGCTATTGAAGAAGTCAACAAGACTTTGACGGACAACAAAGTTGACGCTCGTATCACCAAGGCAACCGAATTTACATTGCCGACAACATCCAACGGTGTTGAAATTGCTTACGAACTTTGCCGTGACAGCAAGTCTGTAGTTATCGAAGAAGGCAAGTTTACGGTTACACCCGGCAAACACGAACTCTCGACAGTTAAAGTAACTTACACTGTAAAGGACGGCGAAACCGTTGTTTATACGACAGCGCAGTTCTTCGACATCGAATCTCTCGTTCCTACGGCTGAAACCATAATGGACGAACTTGTAACACCTCCTACCGAACTGGAAAAGGATTATACACTGGACGAAAATGCCGTTTGGACGGTTAAATCCGGTACAGGTATCGAAATTGTAGAAGGCGTTGCAGTACTTACGCGTACGGACGCAGATCAACAGGTAGTTCTTACCGCAACAGTAACTTACGGCGGTCAGACACTTACACGTGACTTCTACGTTACAGTATTGGCAGATCCTCTGCTTCAATACTACATAGTTGAACTCAATGTCGATTCTCTCGGATTGCCTTCAGGCTCTTACTCCGACGGTAAACAGACAGTGCAGGGCGTTGAATTTGAATATACCGAAATCGGTAATTACGGTGACGGCATTCAGTTGCGCGTAAAGGACGGTAAGGCTTCTGCAATAAAGAACAATACAGCCTTCCACGCAGGAATTGCTCAGATTGTTATCAGACTTTCCAAGACAAAGAGCGTATATGACAACCAGAACGCATTCTCATTCAAGTTCGGCACAAGTGCGGACGCACTCGGTGGAGAAATATTGTTCAGTACTGTGGCAGATCAGTATGAATATACGATCACTCCCGATCAGGCAACGTACACCTACTTCTCGATGACCAAGGTTATTCAACAGTACAGTTTCTACTTTGAATCCATCAAAATTTGCTTCACCGAAGAATACACAATGGCTGACGCAGACAAGGCTGCCGCAGAAGAGGCTGCTTTGAAACTCGAAACAACTTCTTACACCGAAGACGGAACGGCAGTGTTGCCTCTTACCGGAGCAACCTACAGTGACGTTACTATCACATGGGCTTCCGACAACACGGCAGTTGCAATCGACGGCGCAAACCTTGCTGTCACAATGCCTGCTGAAAGCGCAAGAGTAGTAGTTACCGCTACTATCAAGTGTGGAGAAACTACATTGACAAAAGAATTTGCAGTGTTCCTGGTAGTTGACATTCTCGACGCCGCGAAACTTCTGCAACAGGGGGAAAAACTTGAAAATGTTACTTTGACAGGCGTTGTCAAGAGCATTGACGAGGCTTACAGCGAAAAGCACAAGAATGTCACCCTTACCATCACCGTCGGTGATACCGATATTCAGTGCTACCGTATGAAAGGTGACGCTGCCGCTACAGCCAAGGTCGGCGATGAACTTGTAGTTACAGGTTCGTTGGAAAACTACAAGGGTGCAGTTCAATTCAGCAGCGGTGCAAACGGCGTGTTCGTTGACGGTGGCGAAGGTGGCGAAGGTGGCGAAGAACCCGTTGTTACTCCCGAACACGCAGGCACGGTTGAAGATCCTTACACAGTTGCTGACGCTTTGATTGTGGCAGGAGCTTTGGCGGAAGGTGATTATTCCGAAAAAGTTTACATTACGGGTACTGTAAAGAGCATCGGTTCTTACGGTTCTTATCTGCAAAATGTTTACCTTACGGATGCCGAAGGCAAGGAACTTCTGGTTTACAGTGTCAATTACTCTGACACGATAACTGAAGTGTATCCCAACGATACGGTAGTCATTTCCGGATATCTTACTAATTACTACGGAACTTTGGAAGTTTCCAGCTATCAGGGTGATTACGCCGAATTCACTTCACGTACAGCCGGTGAATCCACTGTAACATTTACGAATGACGCTCACGCTACGGTTGAAAATCTCAGCACAACCGAAGGCTTGAACGGTACTACGTTTACGTTTACCGTCCAGGTTTCCGAAGGATTCCAAATCGTTTCTGTAAAAGTCAACGGCGAAACTGTCGAAGCAGTTGAAGGTACTTACACAGGTACTATCAAGGGCAACACCACAATTACTTTGGAAACCGCTGAAGAAGGAGTTTCACTTACAACAGTTACTAAGACAATTGCGGAACTTGCTACAGCCAACAGTTGGAAAAACAGTGAAAAAGTTGCCAATCCGTTTAATTTGGATGAAGTGATTACCGTAAGCTATAACGGCGGATCAAATACAGGCAAATACTATAGCTCTAACCAAAGTCTTAGATTATATTCAAGTGAATCAGGATCAATAACTTTCACTGCCGCTGAAGGTTACCAGATTGCTACAATCGCAATTGAATATAATGCTTCAAACACTGCTTTGGAAAACAACGAAACTAAACTTGCAAGCGGAGTTGCATTTACAGTTAACGGTACATCCGTGTCTTTCGTTGCAACGAAAGACAAGCCCAACATCACTTCAATTACAATTACTTATGTTGCTGTGTAAAAACACATAGGCATTCTAACAATATGCTTAGAAATAAGTAAATAAGGTAAGGCACGGTTAAAGGCCGTGCCTTGCTTTTTTATTATGTAAGAGTAAATTCGGTGGTCATTATGTTTTGAGCGGAAGTATTCGTATTCAATCTTAGTTAGTTCGGATAAAACGTGTCAGATTTAAAATCCTTGTCGGTGAAGTGCTTTATGCTATGTTGAGGCAAAAAAAAACACTACATGACAAAATCCATATGCATATGTCGAGATTTTGCGTATTGACATACTTTCATTATGTGATATAATTACTTAAAACAATTGTTTGATGTGTGACAGTTTAAATCTGTCCTGTTAAAGCGGTCATACCGCTACGGAAGGGGGTGCACGATATGACAAAGAAATCGGCAATATACGCATTACAGTTAGTATGCGTAATTTTAATTGCAGTTGCTATGGTTTATTTTATGATTTATGCATTAAAGATTTTTCCTGCTACTGCAATTGCGCAAATCAACAACAACGCTAACGGCACAGGAAGTGTAACGGGTGCGTTCGGAGTTGCGCTTGCTTCTGCGATAGCAGTTGTCGTGGCGGGTGTGCTTTTAGCGTCAAGCGCGGTTTTGGGGCTGGCATTTGACATTTATATGCTTGTTGTCGCGCGCACGTTTAAAAAATATGAGGCAAAGGGAATTTTGTCTGAAAAAGCAAAGAAACTTACTGTTTTAAACACAATCGCCTGCGTTATGCTGGTAGCATTGACTGTTTATGTCGTCGCGCTTGCCTCAAGCACCTATTTGTCCTTTCTGCCTGTGGCAATTGCTGTGGGTACGGGTACTGTTTGTTGGGCTGTACAATTTGCTTTGCTTTTAAAGAAACTAAAATCTTCATATGTTGTAACGGAACAGCAGTAAAAAACGGCACAGACGTGCCGTTTTTTTTTTTTACAAATTTAGCGTCATTGTAAAGTTACGTTGTGGTCAACCGCAGTTAACCTGAATGTTAAACGGTTTAAATTGCACTGTGTTAATACGCTCTGACAACACATGTTTTAACCGTATATCTTTTGACGTGTCTACCGTTACAAATTTGACGGCACAGGTTATACTGCGTTAGTGGCGAAGGAAAACCTCTGTGACGAAGTACACCAAAAACAGCATTTGCAATTTAGCGCTGTAATACCGTCAACAGCAAAAAAAGACGATTTTTTAACAATTCGGCAACTTGCAAAATGTTTATTTTTGTGTCACAATAGGTACAATAAAAACGAATACTGTTTCGGAGGTTTTAATGTTTAACAGGATCGAATGGGTAAAGTCTTTGCTGGAAAGAAAGGACGCCGGCAAGGTTTTGCCGATTTTGTCTTATCCGGGCGGACAACTGATAGGCGCAAGTATAGGGCAACTTGTAAAAGACAGCAAATTGCAGGCAATGGCAATGCAGGCTGTAGCGGAAAGGACAAATTCGGCAGCATCCGTAAGTTTTATGGATTTGTCTGTCGAAGCGGAATGTTTCGGAGCGCAGTTGGTATTTTCCGATGACGAAGTGCCAACCGTAACTCATTCTGTGGTAACTTCTCCCGAAGAAATAGACAGCCTTGAAGTTCCTGCCGTGTCGAGTTGCAGGGCGCCTGTTTATGTGGAAGCAGTGCGTATTGCCAAAAACAATATTACCGACCGTCCGGTGTTTGCGGGCGTGATAGGTCCGTTTTCTCTTGCAGGCAGACTGCTTGACGTAAATGAGGCTATGTTTTACTGTTACGATGAGCCTGAGGCGTTAAAACGTTTGCTTGACAAAACTACACGGTTTCTGGAAAATTACATCAACGAATACAAGCGGGCGGGTGCAGACGGAGTAGTGGTTGCCGAACCGCTTGCAGGATTGCTGTCGCCTGAATTTGCCGAAAGGTTTTCCGAACCTTTTGTTCGCAGACTTGCGCAGTTACAGGAGGACAATTTTATAGTCATTTACCACAACTGCGGAAACGAAACGGTAAAAATGTTGCCCTCTATTCTGCGTACGGGTTGCAGTTGTTACCATTTCGGCAATGCTGTGGACATGGGCGATGTACTGGCGGGAATGCCGTCAGATGTCATTGCTATGGGAAATATAGATCCTGCCGGACAGTTTTGCAACGGAAGCGAGGAGTCCGTTTACCGTTGCACAAAGCAACTCATGGAAAGGCTGTGCGACAAATACCCCAACTTTGTCATTTCATCGGGGTGTGATATTCCCTACCATGCAGACTGGAAGAATATACAAAGTTTCTTCAACGCCGTTTCCGACTACTACAACGGCAAATAGTACAGCGAAGGCTTTACATTACAATAGGAGGTAAGTATGAATACATTTGACGAAATGGCACAACTTCTTGAGCGCGGTAAAGCAAAGGATCTTACTGCGTTGGTCGAACAGCAACTTGCTGCCGGAGTATATCCCAAGGATATATTGACAGAAGGCCTTATCAAGGGGATGTCGGTAATAGGCGAAAAGTTTAAAAACAACGAGGTTTTTGTTCCTGAAGTGCTTATAGCCGCTCGTGCAATGAACATGGCTTTAAAAGTTTTGAAACCTGCGCTTGTAAATGAAGGAGTGCAGTCAATAGGAACGGTAGTGCTTTGTACCGTAAAAGGAGATCTTCACGATATAGGTAAAAATCTGGTCAAGATAATGATGGAAGGGGTAGGTTTTAACGTTGTTGATCTTGGCGTGGATTGCGGTGCGGACAAGATAATCGATGCCATACGCCGGTATAATGCCGATATAGTAGGTTTGTCATCGTTGCTCACTACTACAATGGTAAATATGAAAGACATTATAGAGTCAATCGATCAGGCGGGATTGCGTGACAAAGTTAAAATAATGATAGGAGGGGCGCCTGTTACGCAGCAATTCGCAGACGAGATAGGAGCAGATGCTTATACTCCCGATGCTGCTACCGCCGCCGAGGTCGCCAAGGCATACTGTGCGTGATTTCTGTACTGTTACGGTAAAGCAACATGGGCGGACAACCTGTTATAACTGCGAGAAAAACATCGATCTTTTAACCTTTTTGCAACGTACGGGTCACCTTGTCGTTGCGCCTTGCGGTGGCAACGGCAAGTGTGGCAAGTGCGTGGTAAACGTAACCAGCGGCGAATGTGCGGTTACAGGCAGTGGCAAAGTGCGAGCGTGCCGAAGTATTGTCAAGGAAGACATTACGGTGGATCTGGATGAAGCAGAAGGTAAAGGAATTGAAAAGTTTTTCAGCGGTATTTCCACGGACAAAACAGGCATAGCCGTTGACGTAGGAACAACTACGATTGCTGCGGCTTACTGTGACGGCAAAAACATCCGATATGCCAGTTGTCTGAATTCGCAAAGCGTGTTCGGAAGTGATGTGATTTCAAGAATACGCGCCTGTTCCGACGTACGCAATCTCGAAAAGATGCGCAACGCGGTGACAAATGACATAAACGGTTTGATACGAAGCCTTACAGGCTGTGACAGCGCGGTGGAAAACGGTGTAATCGCGGCAAACACTACAATGTTGCACATTTTGTGCGGAGTCAGTCCCGTTTCAATGGGCGTTGCACCTTTTAAACCGACTTTTCTTGACGCAAAAATTGTTACAGACAGCAAATTACTTATAAAAAAAGCAACTCTTGTGTGCGGAATTTCGGCATATGTCGGTGCCGACGTCGCTGCGGGATTGGTGGCAACGGATATGCTGGGCGACAGCGGAGTGAAAGTGTTGATGGACATAGGAACAAACGGCGAAGTTGTTGTGAACAACAACGGCGTTTTGTGGTGTGCTTCCACTGCGGCTGGTCCCGCTTTCGAAGGAGCGTGTTCCTGCGGAATGGGAGGTGTTGACGGGGCGATTAGCCGAATAGATTTTGACGGACGGCTAAATATCCAAACGATAAACGGAACTGCCGCCAAGGGCTTGTGCGGAAGCGGTCTGACGGATGCAATCGCATTGCTTATCGAAAACGGAGGAATAGACGAGAGCGGTGCATTCTGTAACGGCAAGAGACCTTTTTTGGAAAAATCAGACTTTAATGACAGAGCGTATATAACTTGCGATGTTTATGTTTCACAAAAGGATATAAGACAATTCCAGTTGGCTAAAAGCGCATTGTGTTCGGGAGTAACAGTACTGCTTAAAAAGGCGGGCGCGTCGTTGGATGATGTTGACAGACTGTACATAGCGGGCGGTCTCGGATATTACACTGATATTTCCAACGCAAGTATTGCCGGCGTAATTCCGCGTCAACTCAAAGACAAGGCTATTGCGGTGGGCAACAGCAGCCTGCAAGGAGCGATCAGAATACTTGACGACAGATCGTTGCTGGACGTGCTTAAGGAAAAGACTTCGAAATGTAACGTGGTTGAATTGTCTGACGATGCGGATTTCGCGGAGACGTATATAGAAAATCTGAGTTTTTAAAATATGGATTATCAACAAAAAAAGAGTACACTCGAACAAATTATATGCAATAAAGTGTTTCAGTATGGTATAATAGAAACGAGCAATTTGCAGTTCAGTCGGCAAGTAGTGGATATGTGCAAGGCAAACCGATGCGGAAGGTACGGCAAATATTGGACTTGTCCTCCCGCCGTAGACGGTCAAAAACGGCTCAAAGAGTACCGGCAATGCTACGGTCATATTCTTGTAATGACTACCTGTCACAATCTTCAAGACAGTTTCGACTACGAAGGAATGATAAATGCAGGCAAGCAGCACAACCGACTCATGCGTGTGCTTTTTAAGGATTTGCCTTTTGAGACCGTATTGCTGTTGGCGCACGGATGTAAGAAATGTTCAGTTTGTACTTACCCCGACGAGCCGTGCAGGTTTCCCGATCAGGCTACGCCTTCATTGGAAGCATGCGGAATAGACGTCGCCGAATTGGCGCGTAAATGTCAGATTAATTATATCAACGGAACGGACACGGTGACGTATTTTTCCGCTCTGTTGTTTTAAAACAGGAGAAATTGATGGAAGGTCTTGAACTCAGGAACATATTTGATTACGATCAACTAAAAAAGTTGTTTGTAAATTACGCAGTTACAACAGGTTACGATGTTGCGTTGTACGATCTCAAGGGCAATGAACAACTGTCATCGGGCAGTAACGCACTGTGCCTGTGCGTTAAAAACCGTGACGAATGCGTAAGCGGGATATGTTACGGAGCAAACAAAGCGTTTGAACTGGGCGAACCTTACATTTTTTTTACCTCTTGCGGATTTGTCGCTTGCGCGATTGCGGTGGTTTATGGCGGCAGACTGATAGGCTCTATAATCAGCGGACCCGTTATACTGTGGGATCTGGAAGACATAACACCCGAAGAAAGGGAACGAAACATTCAGAAATTCGACAAGCCGGCAGAAGTCGTACAGACTACGTGCGAAAAACTTCGCAGTGCGGTGAGTATTTTAAAAGTGCTGTCCGATTACGTTACTCATCAGGCGGAAGAGCGTTCCGAGTTCAGACGGCGTATGGATCGCACCAGTAAACAGATCAACAAGGCGATTGCGGAAAAAGAAGATGCGTTGAGGTCGGCAAGACAGTTAGAGGAAGCCCGTTGCAGTGCCTATCCCGTCAAGTCGGAAAAAGAACTTATTACCTACATTCTGCTGGGCAATCGCAATAAAGCGGTGGAAATTATTAACAGATTTTTCGGAGAAATACTGCTGTTTGCCGACGGTAATCTGGATGTGATTAAAGTAAAGTTGTACGAACTGAGCGCGTTTATTTCCCGTGCGACGGTAGAGGCGGGAGTGCCGCTTACCGAGATGATGGAGGTTATAGGAAACGCCTCTTCCATACTTAACAAAAATGCCGGATTTACCGATATTTGCCAGACAATTGTGTCTATACTGAATTACTGTATAGACAAAATCTATGCGTTGCAACCGCAGAAGAATGTTTCCATACATCTCGGAAAGGCAATTCAGTACATCAACGAACACTTTACGGAAGAAGGATTGTCGCTGTCCGATGTTGCGGAAAAAGTTTACATCAACAGTTACTATCTCAGTCATCTGTTCAGAAAGGAAATGCATACGACCTTTTCGGAATATCTGTGCACGCTGCGCGTGGAGAGGGCGAAGGAACTGCTGCGTGCCAAAGGTAAGTCGGTGGAATCGATAGCGTCGGAATCAGGGTTCGGCGATTACAATCACTTTATAAAAACTTTTAAAAAGAGCGTAGGTCTTACTCCCGCAAAATACAGGAAAATATGGCAAAATTGAATGTCTGACGCTTTCGGCTACAGCCGAAAGCGTTTTTTTTTGTAGGCAATGTGCAAGCGCCAGACAAAGTTGCGCTGTCAGAAATGGAATACACTGAGGCGGATAAGCAACGGTAAATTACCGATTGGGACGCATAAAGCGTTTGTCAGGACAAGTTTAACGCCGACTTGATTGCAGACAAAAAATTTTTAAAAATTTTTCAAAAAAAAATGCAAAAAACTCTTGACAAATTCTGTAAATGTGGTATTATATTAGCAGTCAAAGGTTGAGAGTGCTAACACACTCAATAAACAATTGCTAAATATTAAAGTTAACCCAAGGAGGTTTTACATTATGAAAAATTACATTGTAAGAAGAAACAACGATTTGTTTGACAATATGTGGAATGACTTTTTCCGTTCGGGAGTAAGTTCGAAGTCGCTCATGCGCACCGACATCAAGGAAGATGAAAATCAGTATATGATGGAAGTGGAAATCCCCGGTTTTGAAAAACAGGATATCACTGTAGATTTCGAAAACGGATATCTTACAGTAGAAGCCAAGAAAGAACAGGCTAACGAAGAAAAGGAAGAAAACGCTCAGCCCAAGTATCTGCACAGAGAACGTGTTGAAAGTTATTCTCGTAGTTACTATCTTGGCGACGTTGACGCTACTAACATCAAGGCGCGTTACGAAAACGGCGTTCTTACGCTCAACGTTCCTAAGCAAAAGGCCAACAACACACACAAGATCGTAATTGATTGATTACCTTCCTCTATTAAAAATGTCCTTGCAAAAAGCAAGGACATTTTTTTTGTTTTGGGTGAATTATACTATTAAGTGCAACAGTTGAGGAAAAAAGGAGTTCATACAAATC
>ENA-OYZE01000227-OYZE01000227.1-human-gut-metagenome-genome-assembly--contig:-NODE-227-length-24131-cov-8.521515_pt1 | contig 24131 bp, 22 predicted proteins | sample MGYA00243259_ERZ653469 | MGnify/ENA primary metagenome ERZ653469 (study PRJEB26926, sample SAMN06164913) | human gut metagenome | biome: ENVO:00009003; feature: ENVO:2100002; material: ENVO:00002003...
CGAGATTTCTGCCTGTCTCGTGGGCTCGGAGATGTGTATAAGAGACAGTCGTAATTCTGCGATTAAATTCACCAACTAAAGGGGAAGACAAAATGAGTGTACTTATATGTGATTCTAACTGTGAGTTGTGGTATACCCGTGCCAAAGAATTGGGGCTGGACTATATCAGTATGCCATACACGATAGACGGTCAGGAATATTATTACGATCTGGGAGAAAAAACTGATTTTAAAGACTTTTACGACAGAGTGCGCAAGGGAAGCGTACCCATTACATCCGCTCTCAACCCGGAAAACTACAAGGAAATACTTGAACCCTACTTTGCAAAGGGCGAAGATATACTGTATATCAGTTTCTCGCACGCGATGAGCGGAACATTCAACCAACTTAATACGGCGTTGAAGGAACTGTACGAAAAGTATCCCGATCGCAAATGCACGGTGTTTGACACCAACAGCATTTCGCTGGGTGCGGGAATACAGGTAGAACAGGCTGCAATGCTCAAACAGCAGGGAGCAAGCGACGAAGAGATAATAAATTACCTTAAAGACTTTACAAACAAGGTTGCGGTTTACTTTGTCGTGGATGACCTGATGCACCTTAAACGCGGAGGCAGACTGTCTGCCGCGGCGGCATTTGCAGGCACGTTGCTGGGACTCAAACCTATGTTGACATTCAATGCAAAGGGAGGATTGGATGTAATTGCCAAAATCAGCGGAAAGAAAAAGGCTATACGCACAATGGCCGACAAGGTAATCAACGAACTTGCCGACACCGACAAGCCCGTATATCTTGTAGACGCGGACTGTCCCGCAGACGCGGATCTTCTGGAACAAATGATAAAAGAAAAGCGTCCCGAAGCAAAGATTGTCCGTCAGGTGGTAGGTCCCGTAATAGGAACGCACTGCGGTCCGGGAACAATGGGCGTGATTTTTGCCGCGGAAAAGCGTCCCATACCTCTTGCGCAGGACAAGGATTGAAATTATGGCAATAGAAATAAAAGAGATAGCCTTAAACGATAAAAAAGGCAAGAAAAAATTTTTTAAATTTCTGATAGACATGTACAAACACAACAAGTACGCCGCGCCCAACCTGTACATGGACGAATTTGCCGAATTCGATCCCGAGGTGAACGACGCATTCCGTTTTGCCGATTGCCGCATGTTCATGGCGTACAAGGACGGCAAACCCGCGGGACGTATAGCGGGTATCTGGCACAGAGGAGTCAACGAAAAAAACAACGTCAGACAACTGCGGTTTACGAGATTCGACGTTATAGACGACTTCGAAGTGACGCAAAAACTGTTTGACACGTTAAAGCAATGGGCGCGCGAACTGGGAATGACGGAAATAATCGGACCGATGAGTTTTTCCGACTTCAACGAAGAGGGAATGTTGATTGAAGGATTCGATCAGGACAGCACCTACATCGAACTGTACAACTACCCTTACTATGTGCAGCACATGGAAAAACTCGGCGCGTACAAGGTTGTGGACTGGAACTGCTACCGCATTACGGTGCCTTCTCCCGACGACGAAAACGTAAAACGACTTCAACGAATGAGCGAAGTAATACAAAAGCGTTACGGTTACACCGTTCTGGACGTTGCAAAAACGCCCAAAAAACAACTGGACGGTTACATAATGGAGGCTCTTCACGTGTTGGACGAGGCTTTCCGCAATCTGTACGGAACCAGTCCGTTGTCGGAAAAGCAGATGAAACGCGAAATGGACACGATATATTCGGTACTTAAACCGGAATACGCAACGGTGGTGTTGCAGGAAGGCAAGGTAATAGGATACGGTTTTATGTGGCCGGGAATGTCAAACGTGTTGCGTAAGGCAAGAGGAAACATCGTTCCTTGCGGAATTATTCCATATATCAAGGCTATGCACAGACCGGAAGTTGCCGAACTCGGTTCCATAGGCGTCAAGGACGAACACCTTAAACGCGGAGTTACGGCGATAATAATGGCGCACTGCTTGGAAGGACTGTGGAAAAACGGCACAAAGTACCTTGAAACGGGTCCGGAACTGGAAGAAAACCACAACGTACAGAATCTGTGGAAAAACTTCGAACGCACGCTCAACAAGAAGCACAGATGCTGGGGATTGAAGGTGGACTGACTGCCGCAAAAATCTGACGTTCACATAAAATTTGCAACGTATTACAATAAGCCGGATCCGTATACGGGTTCGGTTTATTTTATATCCGCCATACGGAAAGGCAACAGATATGCAAAAAGGTGTAAAAATTAAAGACTATTTCGACAAAAACTATATTGAGAATCTTGCGTTGCAACTGCAAGACGCAGGTGCCGCAATAGATGCGTCCCTGTTTGTAAAGGACGCTCTGTCGGCACAAGACAGCGCGTTCGGCGAAAGACTGACGGCAATAGCGATGGCAATCGACAGACATATACCCCACTACCCGACGGCGCTGACGGTTATGTCAAAAACGTTCAAAGAACAGTTGCCCTCTTTCGCGGTAATGTATTCAACGGGATTGCGTTACGCTCCTTTCGGAAAATACGTGGAAATATTCGCTCCGCGATTTCCGCAGTATTTCGACGAAACGGTAAATTTCGTCGAACTGCTGACTTGCCGTTACACTGGCGAATACGCAATGCGTCCCGTCATAGAGGCGTTTCCGGAAAAGTCAATGACAACGCTCGAACGTTGGAGCATGTCGGACAATGCCTACATACGTCGGCTGTCAAGCGAATGTATGCGTGTAGGCTTGCCATGGGCAAAAAAACTGACCGCCGCGGTCAGTCAGTGGGAAAAATACGTCGCCGTACTGGACAATCTCGTGTGCGACTACAATCCGTACGTTACAAGATCGGTTGCCAACAATCTCAACGAGTTGTACAAGTACGACAAAACGCTCGGAGGGGAATTGACCACCCATTGGCAGCAAAAGTTCGGTACAAAAGCCCGTTCGGTAATAAAACACGGCACGCGTTGGCTAAGACGCAGCGCAAAAATCGGTGTTTGAAAATCAGCCTGTCACGGTCGTTTTGTACCGATAAAACAAATGCTGTCAGGACAAACGGCAAAAAATAAGGTAATTTCCGTTTTTGCCGACACCTTTTCCACATTACGCAAGGCGGAATTAATCGGATCGTTCTTAAAAAACAAATCAAACAGCACTATTCGCACCGACGTAAAAACGTGCAGCAGTCACGAACAAAGCAAAACAAAGGTGTGAAACATCGGCAAAACCTGCCCCAAATACCCCTGAACATAACAAAAAAGGACTTGCCGTAAGGTAAGTCCTTAAATTTCGCCTTTGGGGGAGTGATTATTCCAGATATTCCGTGTAATCGGAAAGCATAGGCAACATCAACGTGTCGGTTGTTGATCCGAGTTGAATTTCAACGGATGATTTAGCGGAATAATCGCTGTCGCTCGATTCGCTTCTGACATTCATCGCAATGCCTGTCAATGAATTGTCAACGCAAACAATATAAAGTTCCGTATAGTAATAATATTTGGATACGGCGCTGTTTTGTTCCGATTCCACTACTATCTTGACTTTCAACGTGTTGCCCTTTTCGTGCAGGTAATACAGCGCGTCCGATGATCCGATGTTTGCGATTTTGTCAATGGAAGTTTCAACACTGTTAATCAGTTTGTTGAATATTTCGGCGCCGACGGACATCAACGACATATACACCTTTTGACCGTCCAGCGTGAAATACAGATTTCCGTCAGTAATTATAAAGTCGGTGTTTACGTTGGATGTTGCTTGTTCGGCAGGGTCAACCATGTCTACCATACCTTTGCTTTTGGTAGATGTGTTAAGATGTCCTTTAACGCTGAAAGTCGCAATGTCCATCAGCCCCGTGAGAGTACCGGTTGACTTGTAGTATTCTACGCCCCTCTTTGATTCGATTACCGCCTGTTCGTACATGTTGAAGTTTCCTTCGAAAAAAGTCCGGAAATCTACGTTCTCCAACTTACTTTGGACGGTTACATTGTCGGACTGTCTGTAAATACCGCCGGTGTCTACCACTTTGGAACATCCTGTAAGTGAAAACGCCGTTACCGCCATAAGCATGCAAAGCAACAATGCAAACAATTTTTTCATAGTCTTTCACCTTTTCGATATTGTTATAAATGCATTGTAGCATATTGAAAAGCGAAAGTCAATGGCGGGAATTTTGTGTCCGAAGCAGGAATATAAATCGTTTAAATGCCTACAGTAAAAAAGTTGAGTGGCGGATTGTGTAAAAAGACAAAATCCGAAAAACCTGTCGGAAACGTACTGCAATTTTTAGGCGGATTCGAACGTTTTTTTTGTGCCGAAATTGCGTTTGTACTGCGCTTTTCCATACGCTGTCTTGCAAAGACAAAGTATGCTATGCAACCGCATTGGCTGTACTCAAGAGAGTATTTCGTCAAGAAACAAATCAAAACCGCATTAAACCGATATTACAGGCAAAGACAATGTAAATTGTAAAAAAACAAATTTCCGTTGAAACATAATTACCGAAACGTCCAAGTTGTCTGCAAGCGTATTCCGCAGTCCGTTGCGGTTTAAACTGAACAGGAAATTAAGTATGCTCCCGAAGGGAAAAAAGAAACAACGAAAGGAAAGCAAAAAAAATCGGAAAAACCGTATAAATAAAATATGGCAAAAATACGTACCGTTGCCGAATTGCGCCGAAAAAAATAAAATTTGTATGAAAAAAGGGGCCGAACGCATTGTTCAGCCCCGATTCGCTTGTGATTTACTTTTCTTCCGATTCGTCGGCAGAAGCGGAAACCGCTTTTTTCCTGCGGAAGATCTGTTTGCGGAAAAGCAGAATGTTCAGAGCGACCAGCATAACCACCACGACGCCCAGCACAATAAGAGCCTGACGTGTGCCGTCATCGGCAAGAGGAGCAAGCAACATCAGAGGAAAACCGAACACCATTGCGGGTAATGTCTGGTAGACAAGGTTTTCGCTTGCGGGTGTACGGAACGTTCCGTCCATTTCACGCAGAAGTATTATACCGGTGCTGGCTGTACCCGTCAGCATACCGAACATTGCAAGAAACTGTTCGTGCATATACTCTCTGTGCAGTGTCTTGGATACAAAATAGACGTATACGAACGTCACTACCGCTCCGACTGCAGCCATGATAAGCAGTATGCCCCAGTGATTTGCAAGCAGCGGCAACTGTATCGCCCCAATACCGGAAACTATCATCAGGTCAAAAGCAAATCCGCCGATACGGTTCATCATAAAGTTATTTACGGGTTTGCGTTTAAGAATTTTCTTGCGGTACAAAGCGGACAGAATTGCCTTTGTGGGCAGTGTGAGCAATGTGCCTATAAAGAAGTTAAATCCGTAAAGCGTAAGTTCGAAACTGGGTACAAGTGCGGACAGTCCCATCATCACAAAATAGGAAATGACATAAACGGTCAGTATAATGGCTATCTGCACGGTAAATTTGTCCATAGACGTAACTACGGGAATTTCGTTGGTGTCTTCGTAGTCCTGTAATTGCATATCTTTTTCTTCCTTGACGGCGATTACTCCTTTACGACGCAGAACATTGAGGTAAATTACTCCTCCGATGCAGGCTACCAGAAATCCCAACGCGGCGATTGTAAGACCGAAATTCGCACCGCCTTCAAGCCCCGCCTGTTCGTAAATGGCGCCGAAGTTGAGTGCCTGTCCCGTTCCCTGACCGAAACCGAAAGCAAGCAATACGCCTGCCGCTTCGATAAGACCGCTGACATTAAACACGTACATTGCAACTATAACGACGATCATTCCCACAAACACCTGTAACAAATAGGTGTTGACGGTGGTCACACCGCTGTTGAATATTTCTTCGCTGCGCTGTTTGGTGAATTTCTTGTCGGAAAACCGCATTCCCATCGCAATGAATCCTATTCCCAGCGAATGGTAGGTGATGAGTTCCAGAATTTCCATCCCGTTATAGGTGTCGGGATTGGGACTGTACAACGGAAGATTGAACAGGTAATCTCCCGTTGCAAAATATACGACGGTAGATATTATAAGCAATATTATTCCCCCCAAAACGGAAACGGGAATAAGAGACTTTTGCAAAAACTTGAAGGCGTTTTTCAATATGCTTGCAATCAGCATGCTGAAAAGCAACGTTCCCAGTATAAGCAAAAACGACCAGACTTCATATTCCGAGAAAATCATCGGGCATTTCCTCCGTAGTGTTTTTATAGTGATAGAAATAATTGAGATATTTTAACGCATTGAAGCGTTTGTTCCCTTTAAACTGAATTGCTCCGTCCTTTAAATACATATACAGTTTGTTTCTTCCGCATATGGAAAAAGCAACTATGTCGTTGAAGGAGTACGTCACGTCGTCGGCTGTTATTCTGTCGCAGTACAAGCACAAATCGACGGACTTTTTAATGAGACGTTTGCGGGGAAAATCCACCTTGTCCGCCCTGACCGTGTCTTGCGCAATGAGCGAACGGGTGTCTGTAATGTCGCTGTTGCGCACCTGCTCGTTTTGCCATTCCCACCACTGATGTACGGTAAGAAACGGCGACTTGTCGTCAAACAGTTTGTCGGGAAGATACTTTACCGACAAATTGCAGTTACGGCAATTGAATGTACGCCCGTCGGAATACAATGTGCCTATACTGCCGCATTCGGGACAACGGTACAGCACCCTTTCGAGATATTCGGCAGATGTGGGAATGTCCTTGTACACGCGTCTGTCGGTGGTTTCGTCAACGTACAGCATTTCGTTGATCATTGCCATTACTTCGTCGGCGGTCATCTGCTTGCATTCTTCCGGTTCCACTATACGGCGTACGGACACGCTGACCGTGCCGAAACGATGTTTGCGAGCCCACCTCGGATCCACTCCGTAACCACCGTCTATGTGCACGAATGCCACCGGCAATTTAAGCAACTTGACAAACTTGGCAATGGCGGGAATACTGTACATTGTCTTGCCCGTGTAAGTACGGTTGCCCTCGGGAGACAATGCCACGGAAAAACCGTCTTGCGCTATTTTGCAGCAGGTCTTTACCGCCGTGGCGTCCGTCGTGTTTTTCCTGATGGGAACAATACCGCACGTGTAAGAGATAAATTTGCTCAACGCACCCATGGTCATAAGATCTTCCGACGCAACGAAATACGTCGTGCGCCTGAACAGTCCGTAAATGTAAAACTGGTCGTGGGCAGTCTGGTGGTTGAACAGTATCAGGTAGGGACGGTCGGGATCGGGTACCTTGCCGTACTTTACCCTGCATTTGGTCCTTGCCACCAACTTGAACACGGGACGTATCAGGTGATAACAAAATGTATGTCTTCTCTTGTGATATTTGTATTTTTTCATCTTTTACCTGAAATATTGAGTTAAACTTAAATAGTATAGCACACAGAAACTGAAAAACAAATGAATTAATTAAACAAAAATGGAAAATGTTGCACGATTTTTCACCAAAAGACTGTACACAATAAATTTAAACATACTGTGTATTGCTATCTGACAGCGCACGATTCCCGTAAAACACGGGTGAAATAATAGAAACAGGCGTTACATGCAGTAAACATCGAAGCACGGCAGGGCAAAGAAATGAAAACGTCGCGCCGTTCCGTTGGGCGTAAAAAAAAGTTGCGCACAAACGTACGCAACGTAACGGTTTCAGTCGGAAAGTTCCTCTCTGGCAAATAATGGCGAACGGAAAAAGTCTTCCAGCGACATTCCGAATCCTTCGCAAATACTGTACAACGTAATGAGTCTGACGGAACCGCTGCGTTTCTTCTTGATGGAAGTAAGCGTGCTCTGAGGTACTCCGCTTGCCTTGAACAACTGATATTTGGTCATATTGTGTTCGATGCACAGTTGCTCTATCCGCACAATGACAGCGTCTTCAAGTTTCACCGTAAAATACTCCTTTTTAAAGTAGTATAGGTCAAGACAAAAAAAAATTTACTGCTAAACTTAGCATTTGTTGAGAAAAATTCAAAAATATGCTAAACTTAGCAGTATGGTGATAACTTTTTGCGGACACAGAGAAATAGAAGATCCGATTGCCGTCGAAAGGCGTATATTGGATTTGTTACAACAGTACGCTGTGGCGGACGTGCAGTTTTATCTTGGCGGTTACGGACAGTTTGACAGACTGGCGTTGTCGGCGTGTCAGAAGTTCAAATCCGTCAACAACGGCGCCCGATTGTGTTTTGTTACACCTTATCTTAGCGAAAAGTATCTCCGTTCGGTAGCAGACTCTGACGTGTACGAAGAAATTATAGTTCCCCAAAGGGCGTTTGACGGCAGATATTCCATTATACGAAGAAACAGATGGATGGTAGACAACTGCGATTTCGTGATTGCGTATGTGCAACGTTGTTGGGGAGGCGCGTATAAAACGTTGCAGTATGCTCTCAAAGTAAACAAAAAAGTAGTAAACATTGCGTCAGAATGGTAAAATGCCTGCATTACGAATACAAAGCCTTGTTACGACAAAAACCGTACGTAAGAACGTACGGTTTTTGCCGTAATGTCCGTTAAAACGGAAATACGGATGATTTAAAATTTTAATTGACTTACTGTGCGTTGCGTTATTTGCTGAGTCTTTCCAACGCTTCGAGGTACAGGTAAGTCATTGTACGCAGGGTGTCGAGAGAAACCCTTTCGTTGGGCATGTGGATCGTCTGTTCGGTGTCGGGGAACAGCGGTCCGAAAGCCACGCAGTTGGGCAGACAACGGCTGTAAGTGCCTCCGCCGATTGCAAGGGGACGGGCGTTTTGTCCCGTTGCGGTGTTGTATATGTCCAGTAAAGTCGTTACCAGAAAACTGTCCGCGGAAACGTACAGAGGTTCGGCAACGTGATTGGGAATTATGTCGTAAGGCGTTGTCTTTTTCAGGAGTGCCAGCATATCGTCGCAGGTGTAACTTGCAGGGAAACGAATGTCGATTCCGAGAATAAGTCTGCCGTTTTCCGTGCGCGCGGTGCCTATATTGCAGGTAAGTGCTCCGCTGTCTTTGTCGGAAAGCGCAATCCCCCACTTTGTGCCGGTGTAATCGCACATTTTGTCTGCAATGAAAGCAAAAGCCTTGTGCTCGGGGAAAAGTTCTTTAAGGCGACGGAAAACTTCCCATGTGGCGTTTTTACCTTCCTGCGGAGTGCTTCCGTGAGCACTCTTGCCGACGGCGGAAATGACCTTGCAACCGTCCGTAGTAAAAGGCACGTCCTTTGTGTCGAAGTCGTTGACGATACGGGCGATACAGGAGGAAGGCACTACGTTTGTGCGTGTGCCGGCACTGATCTCTGTTACTTCTCGGGGAAGTTGTCCCATGTCCAGAGTAAACTGGTAAATTCCCTTTTCGATATTTATTACGGGGAAATCTCCGTCGGGCGAAAAGGATATGTCGGGGAAGGGCATTTTTTTGAAATAGTATTCCATGCACTGCATTCCGCTTTCCTCGTCGCATCCGAATATAAGCCTGATGGTTTTGGCAGGTTTGTAACCGCTGTCCTTCAACGCTTTAAGAGCGTAAAGGCAACTTATCATCGGGCCCTTGTCGTCCATTGTGCCTCTGCCGTACAGTTCGCCGTTGTCCGTAACTCCGTCGAAGGGAGGGTGTTTCCATCCGTCATCGGCGTTTGCCGGAACGACGTCAAGGTGACCCAGCACCCCTAACACTCCGTCGCCCGTGCCCTTGAAGTCTACGTGTCCCGCGTAACCGTCGCAGTTGTAAGTATCAAATCCCATCTGACGCGCGGTGTCCAGCACGTATTGCAGACAAAGGGCGTTGTTCTTGCCGAACGGCGCGCCTTCACAGGCAGCGGATTTTACCGTGTCGAAAGATATTGTTTTACGTAAAGTTTCCACCAGTTGGTCAAAACTGTTGTCTATTATTTGCTTTGCTGTCAAAGTCGATGTTCTCCTTGTGAATATTTTTGTAAATATTATACACAACAATTGTTAAATGTGCTATTATATTTTATACAAAATACGACCTTTTGAGGAAGAAATATGCAAAACATCAATCAAGGACACAGACAACGGCTGCGTGAAAGGTATTTGTCGGAAGGTCTTGACGGTTTCAAAGACCACGAAGTGCTGGAATTGTTGCTGTTTCAATACATTCCGTACAAGGACACCAACAAAATTGCCCATTCCCTGATTGAAAGGTTCGGAACGCTTGCCAATGTTCTGGAAGCGTCGCCCGATCAGTTGAAACAGGTAAAGGGTATAAGCGACGTCACCGCCGTAAACATTGCATTGCTGCGTGACGTGTGGTACAGATACAACAAAAGCGTGCTTCAATCCAAACCGCTTGACAACCTTTCCGACGTAATGATTTACGCAAAACAACTGTTACGTCACAGCACATGCGAACGAATGATAGTTGTCTACGTGGACAGCGCAAGCAACTTTCTTAAAAAGACGGAATACAGTTCCAACAACGCAAACACCATACTGGTGACTCCCAAACAGATAGTCACCGAAGCGGTACAGTACAACGCGTCGGGAGTAATGCTGTTTCACTGTCACGTCAAAGGAACCACTCAGCCCAGCAACGACGACAATGATTTTACCGAAAAACTGTTCGTCACGTTGTCGGGAATAAACGTCGCTCTTATAGATCACATCATATTGGGCGAGGACGAGGACTATTACAGTTACTTTGAAAATAAACGTTTGCAGTATCTGCTCAAAAAGTACAACGAGACGTCCGGCTGAACAATGATACATAAAAACGGAAAACCGTTGAAAATATTTACTTTTTCTGATATAATCGTAGACAGTTATAAGATAAATCAATCACAACCGACGGAAAATCGGTCGCAATGAGGTTAATATGAAAGAATTGAGAACAAGATTTGCCCCCAGTCCTACGGGATACCTTCATATAGGGGGATTACGTACGGCGTTGTATTCCTACCTGTACGCCAAGAAAATGGGCGGAAAACTGATACTGCGTATAGAAGACACCGATCAGGGAAGATACGTCGAAGGAGCGGTAGATATAATTTACCGCACATTGCGCGAAACGGGTATAATGTATGACGAAGGTCCGGATGTGGGCGGAGATTACGGTCCGTACATTCAGAGCGAACGCAAGAACGAATACCTTAAATACGCCAAACAGTTGGTGGAAAGCGGTCACGCCTACTACTGTTTCTGCACCGAAGAACGCTTGCAGACTTTGTTGGACGAAAACGGTACCCGTAAATACGACAAGCACTGTCTGTCTTTGTCCAAAGAGGAAGTTCAGCGTCGTCTGGACGCCGGAGAAAAATACGTCATTCGCCAGAACATGCCCACGGAAGGCAGCACTACCTACCACGACGAGGTTTACGGCGACATAACTGTGGAAAACAGCGAACTGGAAGACCAGGTGTTGATAAAGTCCGACGGAATGCCCACCTACAACTTCGCAAACGTTATAGACGACCATCTGATGGCAATCAACTGCGTAATGCGCGGCATAGAATATCTTTCCAGCACGCCAAAGTACAACCTTTTGTACGATGCGTTCGGTTGGGAAAAGCCCATGTACGTGCACATGCCTCCCATAATGAAAGACGCACAGCACAAACTGAGTAAACGCAACGGCGACGCAAGTTACGAAGACCTTGTCAAAAAGGGATTTTTAAAGGACGCCATAGTAAACTACATCGCGTTGCTCGGCTGGTCGCCCAAGGACGACAGCGAAAAGATGTCTTTTGAGGAACTGAAGGAAAAGTTTTCCATCGAAGGCATCAACAAAAGCCCGTCCATATTCGATCCTGTCAAACTGGCATGGCTCAACTCGTTGTATATAAAGGAAATGCCCGAACAGGATTTCGTGGAATACGCCCGTCCGTGGCTGGACAACAGTCCTTTAAAGGGCAGATTCGACTACAACAAGTTGGCTAAACTCATACAGAGCCGTGTGGAAACATTCGGAGAAATAGTACCCAAACTGTCGTTCTTGTATCAGTACGAAAAGTTTGACAACGCTTTGTACTTCAACAAGAAACAAAAGACGGACGCGGAATTTGCAAAGCAGGTGTTGCCCAAGGTTGCGGAAAAGTTCGCCGCCGTACAGCAATGGGACAATGAAACTCTGTACAACGCCTTGCTGGAAACCGCACAGGAAAACGGGTGGAAAAACGGACAGGTGCTGTGGCCTGCGCGTATCGCATTGTCGGGACTGGAAGCCACTCCCGGCGGAGCAAGCGAAATTGCCTCACTGCTCGGCAAGGAAGAAACCCTCCGCCGTCTTGCCGTCGCAACGGAAAATCTTCAATAAAGACCGTTCTTTTGTTACCGCAACAGAGCAATTGCGGTACAAATAAAAATCGTTTTGTAATTTAATCTGTACAAAACACACCAAAAACTTAAAAAAGCAGCCGTCGGCAAAATCAGACGGCTGCTTTTAAATTGTTTTTTGCTGTAAAAGTTGCAGGTATTGGTTCAACGTGCAACGCTCAAATCCATCGGGTAAAACCCTTCCTTTTGCCAATGGGACTAAATATCGGTTTCCCGCAGTTAATACTTTACGCGATTGTAAGCGCAAGTTCCATCATCTGGTGGAAGGAGTTCTGTCTTTGTTCGGAATCCAGTTCTTCGCCCGTCAGCAGGTGGTCGGAAATGGTACAGATACACAAGGCGTTTTTGCCTGCGCGCGCGGCGTTCGCGTACAGTCCCGCCGCTTCCATTTCTATTGCCAGTACGCCCAGTTTGCTCCACACCGTTCCCGGTTGTGTGTCGTCGTAAAAAGTGTCGCTGCTCAGTACGTTGCCTACCTTGTAGCGAAGCCCTGTTTTTTTAGCAGTTTCCACGGCTTTTTCCAAAAGGGAGTAACTGGCAATGGGAGCAAATGTTCCCTGTATGCCGAATTGATTGATAAAGTTGCTGTTGGTGCATGCGCCCTGCGCAAATACAAGGTCGCGCACTTTCAAATCGGCGTTGATTGCTCCTGCCGAGCCTATACGGATGATGTTGTCCACGCCGTAGAAGTTGAAAAGTTCGTAAGAGTATATCCCGATGGAGGGAATTCCCATTCCGCTTGCCATTACGGAAACACGCTTGCCTTTGTAGTAACCGGTGTATCCCTGCACTCCCCTGACGTTGTTTACCAGAACGGCGTCGGTAAGGTAGTTTTCGGCAATGTATTTAGCGCGGAGAGGATCTCCCGGCATAAGCACTGTCTGTGCAAAATCGCCCTTTTTAGCAGAAATGTGCGGTGTAGGTATTGCCATAAATCGTTATCTCCTTTTATGTTTTTGTGCATACTGATTATAACCTATTTACGACGGTTTTGTCAATGGTGGTTTTTTGTTCCGGACGCTCTATTGTATAATGCGTTACACTCAAACACTTGACTAAAACTTCAATGTTTGGTACAATGTTGTGCGTTACAATGAAAAGTGTGCAATTTTGCGGAAAATACGGTTTTTCGCTCGTTGCTCAAATATTAAGGAGGAATGACAAGTGAAAAGAACTTACCAACCCAAAAAGAGACAAAGAAGCAAGGTTCATGGCTTCAGAGCAAGAATGAAGACAACGGGCGGAAGAAGAGTCTTGGCAAGAAGAAGAAACAAGGGTCGTCATAAGTTGTCTGCCTGATACGGCAACTGTTGCCGGTTACGGTAAATAACTTTGCAAGCAAAATACAGGCTTAAAAAAAACTACCAATACAATATCGTCTACAAAAAGTCCAAGTCGGTTTCGGACGGAAATTTTGTTGTGCTGTATTGTAAAAGTAATCAAAAACAAAGTCAGGCGGGATTTTCCGTAAGCAAAAAGTACGGACATGCCGTCAGACGCAACAGAATACGTCGTCAGATGAAAAGCGTTGTGGCTAAACTGATGCCGTCCGTCATTGACCATCGCTACATCGTGGTCGTTCCGCGTAAACATCAGCCCTACGACTACGCTACCATCGAAAGCAGTCTTACACAATTGTTTTGCAAGGCGGGACTTTTACAATGAAGTACGTCGCCATTGCTTTGCTCAAACTGTACAAGGCTACTCTTTCCCGACTGAAAGGGGGCAAAAGATGTATCTTTACTCCCAGTTGTTCCGTCTACTCGATGGAGGCTTACCGTCAGTTCGGGTTTGTCAAAGGTACGCTGATGACCGTTTTAAGACTGTCGAGATGCAATCCTCTGCACAAGGGCGGTTTCGATCCCGTCCCCTTCAACGTCAGGGGTGATGCGAAATGGTTTGTCTGATCTGTTGCACAAAAGGAGCGTAAATGAACAGAAAAACGTCACTGATTATAATGCTGACGATGGTTATCGTGTTGAGCGTCACGCTTCTGGCGGGATGTTCATCCAAACCTTCCTACACCGAAGACCCCGAAAGCCTGCTCAACTTTGTGGGCAAAATCGTTCGCTGGATGCACTCGTGGGTGGGCAATTACGGTTGGACCGTAGTTGTGTTTACCGTATTTTTGAAGTTGATAACTTTGCCTCTGGATTTCTGGCAACGTGTGTCTGCCCGCAAAACATCCGAGATGATGAGCAAAATGCAACCTCTTCTGGACGAAATAGACACCGTTTACAGCAAGGATCCTCAGCGCGCCGCAAGAGAAAAGCAGAAAGTTTATCAGAAGTACGGGTTTTCCGCATCAGGTTCGTGCTTGCCGATGATCATTACAATGGTTGTATTCTTTGTAATGTTCGGCGGTCTTACCAGTTACTCCAACTACAACAGCGTCGTAAACTATCAGCAACTGTCCTCTTACTACAACAGCGAATACACCGCTCTCGTAAAGGAACAGCCCGCTTATCAGGAGTATTACGACGGCTACATCGCCGAAGGGCTGGACACAACTGCCGCCCACGACAAGGCGTTGAGAGATTTTTACGAAAACAACATTCAACTCAACAATCAACTTAAAGACGAAGTTCTCCTGAAAATACCTCAATATTATCAGGAACATCACGAATCCTGGTTGTGGATACAGAATATCTGGCAACCGGACACCTGGGCGCCTATAATGGTAGATTACCAGACATTCGTCAACAACTTCAACAACGAAGGCATAGAAAACTACGTAAACGAGATGGAATACAACAACATCCGTAACGCAGTGCTCGGTTCCACGGACAGAAGTTGGAACGGATTGATGATTCTGCCTTTGATGTCGGTAGGTCTGTCTTTCCTGTCCATATTCATTTCGCAGTTGCTGGACAAGAAAAAGGGCGCGCCTGCTCCGGCAAACGACACGCAGGCTCGTACAAACCGTTCGATGATGATAATAATGCCCCTTATGATGGCGTTTTTCGGATTTATGTACACCGGTGCATTCGCAGTGTATATGGTGTTTAACTATATGTTGAGTATCATTGCAACCGTAGCGCTTAAAGTGCCGGTCGAAAAGATCGTTGCAAAGAGCGTCGCCAAGGCGGACAGCCGTGCCGGCACTCAGAAGGAAAGTTACAAGAGGTAATTAAATGATTAAGACAGAAGCAACAGGAAAAACGGTGGAAGACGCTGTCGCAAATGCGTTGAAAGAACTCAACCTTACAAGAGACTGCGTTAAAGTTACCGTTTTGCAGGAAGGCAGACTGTTTACCAAGAGCAAGGTTTTGGTGGAAAAGTTACCTTCCGACAGCGAAAAAGTCAAGGACTTTTTGGAAAACGTGCTGGAAAAAATGGGTTTTGACAATTATGTTGTCGAAACGGAAGAAAACGAAGAGCGCATTGCGGTAAACATCATCGGTTCGGGCAAAGGCAACGTAATAGGTTACCACGGCGAAACGCTTGACGCATTGCAATATCTTGCCAGCCTTATAATCAACAACAAGGAAGGCTACCGCAGAGTAGTTGTGGATTCGGAAGGCTACCGCAGTAAAAGGGAAGAAAGCCTCAACAAACTTGCCAGAAGTCTTGAACAAAAAGTCAGACGTAGCGGAAAGGCGTTTAAACTCGAACCCATGAATCCCTACGAAAGACGTATCATCCACACTGCTTTACAAAACAGTAAATATGTTTCAACGGAAAGCGAAGGAACGGCTAACGGCAGACATATCATTGTCAGCCCCAAACTGACAGGCGATATACTCAATGCGCCCGTCAGTCGTAAAAGTCTGAATTTTGTGTACCGTTCGGACAAAAAAAGACGCAGATAACATTGTTTTCCACGCCTCCCGTCTTGACGGGAGGTTTTGCTTTATAAAGGAAGGTATTTTATGTCAGAACAGACGATAGTCGCTCTTTCCACGCCGGTGGGACGCAGCGCGATTGCCGTGGTCCGCATGAGCGGAGAGGACAGTATAAAAATCGCGGGCAGATTTTTTCATCCCATGCCCGACAAACCCAACTTTGTCAGGGTGGGTAAACTGCAGACCGAGCACTTTGCCGAACAGGCAATGTGCGTCTACTTTGTCGCGCCCCACTCCTATACGGGGGAAAACACCGTCGAATTTTACTGTCACGGCGGAATATCCGTTCCGCAGGCGGTCATACAGGCATGCCTCGACAACGGCGCGAGAATGGCAACAAACGGCGAATTCAGCAAAAGAGCGTTTGTCAACGGCAAACAAAATCTCACCAACGCCGAAGGTATCATTGAAATGATAGACGCCGAAACGGTGTCGGGAGTAAAAGCGGGCGTCAACCTTTTAAACAACAAATTGGGCGAACTGACGGTAAAACTGCAGGACAAACTCACTGACATGATAAGTCGTACGGAAGTTGCGCTCGATTACCCCGAAGAAGATCTCGAACTTCCCACCGCCCAGTCGCTGCGCGGCGAAATTGCCGAACTTCACGGCGAAATTTCTCAGTTGCTCGGCACCGTTTCTGCGGGACGTATAGTAAAATACGGTATAAACGTGGCTATTGCGGGACGTCCGAATGTCGGCAAATCCAGTCTGTTGAATGCGTTTTTGGGAAGTGACAGAGCAATTGTTTCCTCTGTAGAAGGCACCACCCGAGATACTTTAAACGAAAGCATCGCCTATAAAGACACGAAATTCAATTTCGTAGACACCGCAGGTATAAGAAACGCAAGAGACGAAATAGAAAAGGAAGGCATACGCCGCACGAATCTCGCCATTGCCGACGCCGATGTGGTTTTGTTCGTCACAGACAGAAAAGACGACTTCCTTCAGTGCGACAAAAAGATAATAAAAGTGTACAACAAAGGGGACGTCAACGATTATTCCGATGTGAGTGACGGCATCGTGGTTTCCGCCAGAACGGGACAGAACGTCGAACTGTTGAAACAGACTGTGTACGACGCGTTTCGTATGGGAGAAATAAACAATTCCGACCTCATTCTTACCAATCAAAGACATATAGATTGCCTTAAAACAGCATCCGAATTGCTTAAAAACGCCGAGGAGGACGCGCAAAACGGCACTCTTGACTGTGTTGCCTCCACATTGCACGACGCATGGCAGGTACTCGGAGAAATAACCGGAACGCAGGCAAACGAAGACATTATAGACAGAATATACAGTAAATTCTGCTTGGGAAAATGACAGTAAAAGACAAAACATTCGATGTAATAGTAATCGGCGCGGGTCATGCGGGTTGTGAAGCGGCGCTTGCTTCGGCAAGGCTGGGCTGTACAACGCTGGTACTTGCCACAAATCTGGACACGGTAGCCTTTCTGGCGTGCAATCCCAGTATAGGCGGAACGGCAAAGGGACAAATCGTGCGTGAAATAGACGCTTTGGGCGGTCAGATGGCTTTGAACGCCGACAAAAGCCTGTTGCAGATGAGAATGCTCAACAGGGGAAAAGGACCTGCCGTGTTCTCTCCGAGGGCGCAGGTGGACAAACACCGTTATCACGAAAACATGAAGTTTACGTTGGAAACTCAGCCTCTGCTTACGTTAAGGCAGGGCGAAGCGGTGAAAATAACTCCATTAAAAGAGGGCTACAAGGTCACTACCGCCGTAAACCTTCATTATTTTGCAAAGGCAGTCGTACTGTGCTGCGGAGTGTATCTCAACAGTCGCACCATTGTGGGCAAGCACGTCATGGTGAGTGGTCCCAACGGATTTGCAAACGCCAAAAAACTGACCTCGTCCATAAAAAAACTGGGACATACGGTAAGGCGATTCAAGACGGGAACGCCCGCAAGAGTAAAGGTGGATTCCATCGATTTTTCAGTGATGTCGGAGCAAAAGGGGGAAAGCAACGCTACGGCGTTTTCCTTTATGACGGACAGCATACAGTCAGATAAGCGCAGTTGCTATCTTACCTATTCCACACCGCTCACCAAACAGATTATTTTGGAAAACAAACAACTTGCTCCCATCTACAACGGAGATATAAACGGAGTGGGACCTCGTTACTGTCCTTCCATAGAAGACAAAGTGGTCAGATTTTCCGACAAGGAAAAACACCAGATATTTCTCGAGCCGGAGGGCGAATTTACCAACGAATACTACGTGCAGGGGGCTTCAAGTTCCATGCCCGCGGAAATACAGGAAAAAATATATCACTCCATTGAAGGTCTTGAACACGTTGAGATAATGCGTGACGCCTACGCCATCGAGTACGACTGTATAGACGCAACGGAGTTGTTGCCGTCGCTTATGTCCAAGAAACGGGACGGATTGTTTTTCGCAGGTCAGATAAACGGTACAAGCGGTTACGAGGAAGCGGGTTGTCAGGGACTTGTGGCGGGCATAAACGCATCACGTTATGTAAAAAATAAGCCCCCCGTCATTTTCGGGCGTGACAACAGTTATATAGGAGTGCTCATCGACGACATCACCACAAAGGACAGTTTCGAACCTTACAGAATGATGACCAGCCGTGCGGAACATCGTCTTGTTTTAAGACAGGACAACGCCGATCTCAGACTCACTCCCATAGGTCGCGAAATAGGGCTTGTCGACGACAACCGTTACAACCGCTATCTCAATAAAGTCAAAGAAATAGAAGAGGCAGGTAAACTTTTAAATAAAATTTATCCGCCAAGACAGTTGGAAGAAATGTTTGCCGAGGCGGGCGAACCTCTGCCCAAAACGGGGCTTTCCGTTGCAGACGCATTGAGGCGTAACGGAATTACCGCAGCACTCATACGAAAACATCTCGGAATCTGGCAGGACATTTCTCCCGAGGCGTTGGAACAGGTGGAAATAAACTGTAAGTACAGCGGATATATAGAAAGACAGCAGAATCTTATCGAACAGGCTAAAAAACTCGAAGGCAAACTGCTCCCCGATGACATCGATTACATGCATATGGACGGTTTACGTTTAGAGGCAAGACAGAAATTGGACAAGATAAGACCGTTAAATCTCGGTCAGGCAAGCCGTATAAGCGGAGTGTCGCCTGCCGACGTGCAGATACTTATAGTGTATCTTGCGCAAAACCGCAAGAAGTAACCGCGTTTTTGCATAGGATACAATGCGTTTTGTTCGGTATCTGTGCCGTACGTTCGGATGTTTTACAGAGTAACAGAGCGTCGAAAATAAAGTCTGTGCACTTTGATTACAAATCAAACCGAACGGTTGTATCGTATGAAAATCAAAATTCAAAGCGTCGCAGTCGGTAATTGTTGCGCGAAACGGGACTGTTTGTGAGGTGTAAATGACGGACTTTATTTTAAAACAATTCAATATAAACCTGACAGAAGATCAATTGCTCAGATTCAGGCGGTATTACGAATTTTTGACGGAAACCAACGAAAAATTCAACCTTACGGCAATTACCGAAGAGTCGGCTGTATTTGAAAAACACTTCGCGGACAGCCTTGCGGGAGTCGGATTTATTCCGCAAAACGCCACTGTTGTGGATGTGGGGAGCGGAGCGGGTTTTCCCTCTTTTCCCATCGCCATTGTGAGGCCGGACGTAAAAGTCACCGCTGTGGACAGTCTCGGCAAAAGGGTAAACTTTCTTGTGCAACTTGCCACAATGCTGAAACTGAATTGCGTTTGCGTGCACAGCCGTGCGGAAGACTTTGCGCGTCTTCACCGTCAGCAATTCGACGTTGCCGTGGCAAGGGCGGTCGCACCGCTCAACATTCTGCTGGAATACACCGCTCCTCTTGTCAGAAAGGGCGGATCCGTACTTTGTTACAAGACGGATGAGGAAGAAAGGCAGATTGCAAAAAACGCGGAAAAAATACTGGGACTTAATTACGACGGGGCTTTTTGTTTCCGACTTCCGTCGGGTGACAAAAGATGCGTGTTGAGATATACAAAGATCAAGGACACACCGCTCGCTTACCCGCGCGGACAAAATCTTCCTCGTAAAAAACCGCGGTAAAAATCTGACGGAGGCGTTACCGTAAATTATCTTTGTTTTACGTGCACTACCGTCAATAACCATCGGAACGGTTGCTGACGCGGTTTCGTTTAAGCGAATTAAAACGTGAAGGAAAACTTTGCCGAACGTATCGTCAGACAAACGAATGTAAGCAAACGACTGTCCGATTGTTGGGCAGTATTTGCCCTTACCGAAAAGTTTCCACGCAATGTGTTGAAAAAACAGAGTATTTGTGTTATTATTATTTGGTAGAATACCTTTGCGAGGTGTATTATGGGCAAGATAATTGCTTTTTCCAATCAGAAAGGCGGAGTGGGCAAGACCACTTCTGCTATAAATCTTTCCGCATACGTGGCGTCAATGGGACGCAAAGTTCTGCTTCTGGATTTCGATCCTCAGGGCAACGCGTCCAGCGGTCTGGGGTTTGAAAAAAACGTAATATCCAAAAACGCTTACGATTTGCTGATGGGCGATGCCGACGCCAAAGAAACGGTTTTGCCTACGTCGGTAAAAAATCTCAGCATGATAACCGCAAATATCGATCTTGCGGCCGCCGAAGTGGATCTGGTAAATAAACCGCAAAGGGAAAGCGTGCTGAAAAACGCCCTTTCTTCCATTAAAAACGATTTTGACTACATATTTATAGATTGTCCGCCCAGTTTGGGACTCATCACTTTAAATGCGCTTGTGGCATGTGACGAGGTTATCATTCCCATTCAGAGCGAGTTTTTTGCCCTGGAAGGTTTGAGTCAGTTGATGAACACTATTAAAGTAATCAAACAAAGACCCAACCTCAATCCCGACATCACGATAAACGGCGTCATTCTGACAATGTACGACGGCAGAACTACTATAAGCAAGCAGGTAACCGAAGAAATCTACAAGTATTTCGGCAACAAGATTTACACCGTTCCAGTTCCGCGCAACGTCAAGTTGGTGGAGGCGCCCAGTTTCGGAGTGCCCGTTTCGGAACACGCTCCTCGCAGCAGCGGAGCCGTGGCATACGAACGGCTGGCACAGCAATTTCTTAAAAGAGAGGAAAAATAATGGCTAACAAAGGATTAGGACGCGGCTTTGCCTCGTTGATGGGTTTAAACGACGTTGAAGAACTCACTTCCGAACAATCTTCCGGCGGAGAGGTGATGCTCGATATAGCGGAAATAGACCCCAATTTCGAACAACCTCGTAAAAATTTCGACGAACAGGCTCTTGCCGAGTTGGCGGAGAGTATCAAGGTGCACGGAGTAATTCAGCCCATCGTAGTTACACCCATGGGCAGAAGATACATGATAATTGCAGGCGAAAGACGATTCAGAGCGTCCAAACTTGCGGGAAAAACGCAGGTACCTGCCCTTATCAGACACTACACTCCTCAGCAGATAAAGGAAATCAGCATCATTGAGAACCTTCAACGTGAAGACCTCAACCCTGTTGAGGCGGGACGTGCAATAAAAACACTGATGTCTGAATTCAATATGACTCAGGAAATGGCAGCCGACCGTATAGGAAAAAGCCGTTCGGCAGTTGCCAATATTCTCCGTTTGCTCACTCTTGACGAAGACGTGTTGAAACTTGTTGAGCAAAACAGGCTTTCCGCAGGACATGCGCGGGCTCTGGTCGTTGTTCCGAAACAATCGCAGTATAAACTTGCTTTGAAGGCTTGCGACAATAAGATGAATGTCCGTGAAGCGGAAAAAATGGTAAGAGAGTTTCTCAACCCCAAGGCGGAAAAGCCTAAGGAAGAACCCAATCTCGAACTTAAAGAACTTGTCGGAAATATGCAACGTGCCTTTGCCACCAAAGTTTCCGCCGTCGGAAACGGCAATAAAGGGCGCATTTTTATAGATTACTACACCGCTGACGACTTGGACAGACTGTGCAAGTTGGTGGAAGATTGGATGGAAAAATGTTTCTATAAGGAGGAAGACTGACCCCGTGGACGTAATCAGTATAGTTTTTATAATAGTGGCGGCGCTGTCTTTGCTGATAGGTCTGGTCAACGGTCTTGCCGATCAGATTTTCAGAGTAATCGGAGGCGTTGTGTCAATTGCACTTGCCGTGTTGCTGTGCGATTACCCTGCAAAGTGGCTGATGGACAATCAGTGGATACTGGACGAAAACATTGCCAAATTAGTGGGCGGTTTGTTGGTCATGTTCGTATGTTGCCTGTTGTTCGGGTTGATAGGATGGGCGGCGCGAAAACTGCTTAAAGTGGCAAAACCGCTGAACGTTCTTGATAAAATACTCGGCTTTGTCTTTGCCGGGGCAGTAGTTTACTGTGTGTTCGGCGCCGTATATTTCTTTGCAGGAGTTACAATCAACGCCGGTGAGGCAACGGATATCGTTGCTAACTTACAGCAGTTTGTTTCCGACAGCATGGTGCTTAATGCTCTTTACGGACAGGTAAATCCGATAGGGCAGTTACTGGCAGGTTTTATGGCCTGACCTGATAATTTAAATAAGTTGCGGGCGCTTCATTGCGCCCGCAATTTTTTTTAATATTTAAGACATTCACTTATAAGAACCTAATTCAACTAAAATTTGTACCACGTGTGGTAGTAATATTTTCAGAAAAGTTGCGTCATATGGCTTTTAAGTTGGGAACGTACTGCGTATTTTTGTGATTTGAGCGAAACTGTGTACTCTATCAAGCGATTTGGGGGCTATATTGGGCGTAAAACATCAAATGTTTAGCAACGTGCCGCATATTTTGTATTTAATTTCCGTCAAATCAAAGTTGAGTCTGAGCATGTGGTACTTGTGTGAAGTTTTTCGACAAAGCAAAGCGATTACGTTGTGTGATTTGTCGTTGGCAAAATATTATTGCAAGTGAAATGCCATGGAAAATGTTTTGCGCAAAAAAAACAGTGAAATAAAGGTTGTTTGACACTTTTTGCCGATGTTAATGCGATTGTTAATTTGTCGAAATTGGTCGTATTACGGGCAATTTTGTAAAAACCAAAGTTAAATTTTCAGTCAAAATAAGCATTAAAGCAATTAATTGTTTTGCCGAACATTCAAACCTGAGTATCAGCGTATTTTAGTATAAAAGCACGTTTTAAAACAAAAATTTACGATTTAAATAAGTGCTTATGCTTAACTTCATACTTAATTTGTCGAAATCGACCGTGTGATGGTGTTTTATGTCAAAATTACTGTCGAAATTTGTGTTAACTGTTTTTGCCGTCTTTTTAAACTTTTTGACTGCGTGTTCCGAGTTGTTGTGCGCGATGTGCTTGTTTGGTTCTTAACGCTTATGTTAAAGCAATTGTTAATTTTACGAATTGACCCGTGCATAGGGCTATTGCAACAAAATTACTGTCGAAATTTTCGTTTAAAAATCAGTTTTTCCACACTATCTGACTACTTTATCTACCGTTTTTGCAGGGGAGTTTGCCTTCTTAAAGTTGTGTCGGGTCTGACAGTTACTTGGTTTTAATACATTTTGCATCGAACTTGCCTGTCCGATTTCTGTTTAACTGCCTGTTTGGGGCAATTTTCATCTATAAATGTTAATACTTAACGCCATTGTTAAGTCTAACAATTATTTGTCGTAATTTGCCTATTTACGGCAATTTATATAAAAATAAGAATTGGAAAAACTGTCAGAATTTCTGTCGAATTTTATAACATTTTAAAATGTTACAAATTTGGTAATTTTCAAGGAAAAATCCTCGAAAATTTTATAAATATGCTCGATTTTTTTTGTGGTTTTAGCGAGTTTATGCTTGAAAACTGCAAGTTTTGCTTCGTTTTCGCTGTTTTGCCTTTATTTATCGGTGTTTGATGCGTTTTTTTTGGGCTTAAAAGCGGATGTTTTGCTTGGTTTATTGCCTTTATTGCTTAATTTTACTGTATGTTATATGGTTTTTAGCGAATTTCTTGCCGGATTTTGCGTAAATTTGTTTGTTAACGTGTGTTTCGACCTGTCTCTTATACACATCTCCGAGCCCAC
>ENA-OYZE01000232-OYZE01000232.1-human-gut-metagenome-genome-assembly--contig:-NODE-232-length-23289-cov-8.360291_pt1 | contig 23289 bp, 20 predicted proteins | sample MGYA00243259_ERZ653469 | MGnify/ENA primary metagenome ERZ653469 (study PRJEB26926, sample SAMN06164913) | human gut metagenome | biome: ENVO:00009003; feature: ENVO:2100002; material: ENVO:00002003...
CTCATTACCAAACATTTTAATTTAATTTTTTGTCCAAACTTTGGGGTTCACTTCATAAAGCGCAGTTGCCTTTTTTTTGTATATCGGTTTTGTACACGACGGGTGTGTTTTAACGGATTGCCGTTTGTAAAAAACGTGCAGTTTGCCGTCTGTGTTTTTGTCGTTTCGGACGTTGGGCGAAAGTGTCAGTCTTCCTTTACGAATTGCAGATATTCAAGCGGTTTGAATCCCAACTTCAAGTACAATGCGGCAGCCCTTTGGTTGGATGGCTCCGTTTCAAGGCGGAATCTTTTAGCGTCTTTGTACTCGTTGAAAATATGACGGAAAAACTCCGAGCCCAATCCGCAACCTCTATACTGTTGTCTGATAAATATTTCCTCTACAAGTACCACTTTGCCTCCCGCTTCGTTACTGTAGGTCAGCGACAACTGTCCGTAGCCGGCAGGTTGACCGAGATGTTCTATTACGTACAGCGCAACATAAGGACTGTTTCTTTCCGCCTCGTCAAGAGTATTGGAAAAATTCGCACAATCCACATTGTGCAGTACCGCGGGACCGGCGTAAAATTCTTTAAACATTTCGTAAACCGTGTTTCGGTCTCGGGAGGTGTACTTTCTTATCATATAAATTTTCTCCTTGTATGGTTACTCAATTGTACCATTAAAATACCTTTTTGACAAACGTCAATATAAGAAGAACAATAGAGAAAATATTTCATTTTTTTGCAAACGTCTTTTATTAAACGGGTTGCTGTGCTATACTGTAAAAAAAGGCGTACTACTCGTCTTAATCGGAGAAAGGAGATATATTTTATGGCTAAAAGAAAATCCAAGTCAAAGAAACAGACTACATTGATACTGACGGCAATTGCTTGTTTGTTCGGACTGGCGGCTATCCTTATGATGTTCGCTCCCGCAGTGGTGCAACCTGATACCGACAGCAGTTTTACAGGCGTTCAGACGGCTTTCGGTTACAGCAAGACCTTGGGTATCAGCGGAGTTCTGGAGGGAAAGGTGCAAGTTTTGAATGTTAATGCACTTGCTCTTATTGCTTATATGCTTCCCATCGCCGGCATTGTGTTGGTAGTGTTGTTCAGAAAATCTTCATTGTTCAACTTTATTGCCGCAGGCGCATTTATTGCTGCGGGCGTGTGCGCGTTTCTTATGGTGCAGACATTCCCCGCAACAGTTATAGGCAGTGAATATGTAGACACTACCGGATTGTGGCAGTTGGGAATAGGCGCTATTCTGTCGGGAGCGTTCTCCTGTGTAGCGGGACTTGCATCGATTGCAAAAGTCTTACTTAAATAAAAGCCTTTGACGGTGATACGCACGTATCATCGAAGTATTCTTCTCTTGGAGAGCGCAGGTCGCATGAGCGACCTGCGTTTTTCAGTGCCTTTTTTAATGAAATTTATCTGATTTTATCGAGTTTCCGATGTCTTGTGTTTAAATTTGAGTACTTTGCGTTAAATGCGGTAAAAGTGCAATGAGTTTTGCGCGTGAGTTTTGTTTCATTTTTGTCGGTTTGCGCAAATTTTTCGGTTCGATTTTTTTTGTAAAAAGCGCAAATGTCTTTGTTTATGCTGTCTGACGTACGGCTTATCGGAGTAAATTGCGCAGTTGATTTTATTTGACAAAATGGTAATTGCCCCCTTCATCCGTTCAATTGTAATACAGTGTACCGTTATGTCCGATTGCTCCTTCGTTTTTTTTGCGAAATTACAGCAAAATTTTTCATTTTTAACTTTTTGACGCGTTTCTTGTGATATAATTTTTTAAGCGGATGCAACTATTGCGGAAGTAATTTTAAGCGAGGAAACATACATGGCTCGATCAGCAACAAAACCTTTGTCTGCGGAAGACAGACAGTTTAACAAGAACAAGTGGTTGTTCAGTTTCAGCGGTATAGGACGCGACATGTCCTACCAACTGATAGCATCGTTTTTATTGGTGTACGTACAGTTCGGCGCGACGCTCAACGTCGCTCAGTTTACTACCGTCAGCCTGATTATAGGTATTGTAGGCAGAATCTGGGACGCCGTCAACGATCCCATGATGGGCGCTATAATCGAAGGTACCCACATGAAGTGGGGCAAGTTCAAACCCTGGATACTTATAGGCGCGGTTACCTGTGGAGCGGTCATAATAATGATGTTCAACATTCCCGTAAGCGTTACGGGCTGGAACTTTGTAGTACTTATGTGCGTGCTTTATCTGTTGTGGGAAACTACGTTTACGATGAACGACATCGGTTACTGGTCCATGCTTGCCAGTCTTTCCAGCAAAAAAGAACAGCGCAACAGCATTGCGACTCTGACCGTTATGTTTGCCGGCCTCGGTGCATTTATAGGTCAGGGCGGAATTTCCTTCCTGTATCCCGGTAACGTCAGACAGGCGTTCAGTTGGATATCCGTCGCGGTAGTGGTGATATTTGTTTCCATGCAGACGGTCACGGCAGTTTTCGTAAAGGAACGTCCGCGTACCGCCGTGGAAAAATCTTCGAAGATCTCTTTGAAACACATGTGGAAGACTATCAGGCAAAACGACCAGATACTGTGGATGACGCTTATAATGTTGTTTTACAATATTGCCAGTTCGTTGCTTGTAGCACTTGCCTACAACTTGTATTACATAGAAATAGGTTACGACGGACAGACAATTATTTTCATTGCGATATTCGGAGTAATAAACATCTTTGCCAACCTTATTTATCCTGCGCTTTCCAGACGTTGGGGACGCAAAAAGGTACAGAATGTAAGTATAATTGTCGCGTGCGTAGGATACGCAGGTATCGCTCTTCTCGGTTGGACGAGCATATTGCCGTTTGAGTTGTGGACACTGTCGCTGTTCGGCGTGTTGGTGTTCGGAGGACAGGCGATATACTATATGTCATGTATCATCAACATGACTAACTGCGTAGAGTACAACGAATACAAGCGCGGCGAACGCAATGAAGCGGTAATTTCCACGCTTCGTCCCTTTATGGCCAAGTTTGCCGACGCGCTTAAATACGTTATAGTGACATTGGTTCTTGCGGTGTCGGGAGTATTTCTTCTGTCGCAGAACATTTCGACAATGGAAACGCAGAAAAACTACTTTGCACGTATCGAAAGTTACGAGGCAAAACAGCAATACGTAACATCCGTTCAAAAGTATCTCAACGATTACAATCTGGATCCTGAGGCATCCGACTACGCGGAAAAAGTCGCTGAAATAAACAAACTGCTTGAACAGGACGAAGTTCTGAGCAAGTACCAGATTCAGGCGGAATACCTCGGCGCTTTGGGCGATGTAAGAATAGCGGTGGACGGCAAAGTGTCATCAACGTTAAAAGATGTTGACGCGTCTGTGATTACCGCAGACAATTTTAAAAACGTAACGATAGAAATTTCCGGCGACGGTTTTAACGCCGCCAACGAAAACTTTGCGCAAAAGGGAACTTTGTCAATGCGACTGTGGTTGCGTGCCAGCGTATCTGTGCTGCCTATGGTATTGCTTATTGTTTCTTTGGTGATTCAGAACAAGAAATTCATAATAGACGAAAAGTATTACGACATGATGATGGAAGAAATTGAAAAGCGCAAACAGGGCGAGCCTGACGGCAGGGCGGAAGAAACTCTGTAATTCAAATAAAAATATTAAACGCACAGCCCGAGAGGACTGTGCGTTTTTTTTGTAAAATTTAAAATATCGCAAAAAGCAAATTTACATCACCAACCGTTTTTCCGACGGTGGTTATTGTTGCCGTCAACGGTAAGACGTAACACGAACGCCGCGGAATTTAACAGGAAATTTCTTTGGTTTTAAATACCCCCCTTTTAAAAGACAATTAAAGTAACATCGAGGACATTGTGATTACCGCGCTTAATTCGGTTAGGGAGCGCCCCGTTAAACGTATAAGTGAGTACGGTAGTTAAAAATTACGGCTTCGGGATTGTTTCAGCAAACGTAAAACGGAATACCCTCGTACAAGCATTTACGTTACAGAACTACCGGCTGTGTGGGTTGGTAGTTGTTTGTCTGCGGAACAAGTGACAGCGTTATTGTACCGTCCGAGTCTATTTCTATCAGCCTTCCGCCTCTCTGCTCCGTGCGGAGGGCTATTCCCGGGTAAGCGATACAGTCTATGGACATTCCGTAACACAGTGCTACGCCTTTATATTTAAGCGCCCAGTTGTCGGTGTGGTCGTGCCCGCAGAATACTGCTTTGGTACTTCCCAGTTCCACAATGTATTGGAACATTTTGCCCGCAGTGTCGGAAGACGCCACCCTTTTATCGAAAGCGCCGTGCAGGTACTGTACCTCGTCGCTGCCCGATTTGTAAAGACTCAGTGCCGTGCGGTACTCGTAAAGAGGAGTGTGCGTGAATACAAGAGACTGCACGTTGTTTAATTCCGTCACACTTTCTTTATACCATTCCGCCTGAGCGTCGCCTATATGCGCGTACTTGAAGGGAAAGAAACTGTATCCGCGACAATCCAGCATAAACAGCGCCGTATTTGCGCTTCCGTCGCCGTTGTTGAACATTACTATGTGGTTGCCTTCGCCTTCGGAAACGTCCGCGCTGTACAACAGGCAGTGTTCAAGAGAACTGTAATATTCCGTCTGCGTTGCGGTGTTGTAAAAATTGAAGGGATCCTGATCGTGGTTGCCGTAAGTTACCGTCCAAGGAATTTCAAATTTTTCCATAAGCGTTGCCAGAGCCTTGTACGCTTTGGAATTGTCCACGTTTCCGAGAGGGGGAGTGCTGTACGTCATGTCTCCCGTAATTATCACAAGGTCGGGACGAGTGGCGGTAACGATGTCGTTTACGGCGTCCAGTGCCTGTCTGTCGGTGCCTCTGGTAAACAGACTTGCAACTATGTGTGTGTCGGACAGTTGCAGTATTTTAAGCGTTCCGTCCTCAGTCGTCACCGTTGCGGGACTTCCGTCGGCAGACTTTGCGAACGACACTCCGTCGTTTACCGACTGCGCATTTATCGACATCGCGTAGTCCATTGCGTAGTTGTCGCCTATCAGATGAACTGCGGTAAGGCAAATCAGCAGTGTCAGCAGACTTAACAGAACTATGGATAGAATTTTTTTCTTTTTTGTCATATTCACCTCACAGTCATTGTAATGACTTTGTCAGTTTTGACCTATTTTAACACAAAATTACCGTATATGCAATATAACAAAAAGGCATACTGCAAATTTGTTGACAATTCTTTGCTTCAATGGTATAATGACAGAACCTATCAAGAGTGTCGGAGAGACGGACTCAGTGAAGACACAGCAACCTGTATATTAAGGTGCTAAATTCCGCAAGGTAAGCCTTGGAAGATGGGACAACATTAAAAACGTGCGTTGTCTTGTCTTGCTGTGGCAAGACATTTTTTTTGGAGGAAAACAAATGATTAAAGGCGGTAAATTTTTCACGTCGGAAAGTGTGACGGAAGGTCATCCCGACAAAATGTGCGACCAGATCAGCGACGCCATACTCGACGCTGTACTTGAACAGGATCCCGACGCGCGTGTGGCATGCGAAACGGTGGTGTGTACGGGTACCGTGTTTGTAATGGGACAGATCACCACAACGGCAAAGGTTGACTTTGCAAATATAGTAAGAGATACAGTAAGAGAAATAGGCTATACCCGTGCAAAATACGGTTTTGATGCCGACAGTTGCGGAGTAATAATTTCGCTGGACAAGCAATCTCCCGACATCGCGCTTGGCGTCGACCACTCGGGCGAATACCGTGAAAGGGGAGAAATACTCGATATGTACGGCGCAGGCGATCAGGGAATGATGTTCGGTTACGCCTGCAACGAAACACCCGAATATATGCCCATGGCAATAACTCTCGCGCAGAGAATAGCGCAACGTCTTGCGGAAGTGCGCAAACAGGGATTGGTTGACTATCTCCGTCCCGACGGTAAGAGTCAGGTAACGGTGGAATACGACGAGGATGGCAAGCCGTTGCGTGTTGACACCATCGTACTCAGCACACAGCACAGTCCCGACGTTACTACGGACACCATTGCAAAAGACATGATGAATCTGGTAATCCGCAAGGTAGTGCCGTTGAATCTGCTGGACGAAAAGACCAAATATTACATCAATCCTACAGGACGATTCGAGATAGGGGGTCCTGCCGCCGACAGCGGTCTGACCGGAAGAAAAATAATCGTAGACACTTACGGCGGCTACTGTGCCCACGGCGGAGGAGCGTTCAGCGGTAAGGACGCGACAAAGGTGGACCGCAGTGCGGCTTATATGGCAAGATACATCTGTAAAAATATTGTGGCGGCAGGTCTTGCCGATCGCATACAGTTGCAGGTGTCATACGCTATCGGCCGCGCCAAGCCCGTTTCGCTGGACGTCAACACCTACGGCACGGGCAAACTGGACGATGTGGCAATAGCGTCCGTTATTTCGGAGGAATTCGATCTTCGTCCCAAGGCAATAATTCAACTGTTCGATTTGCAGAAACCCATTTACAAGCCTACGGCAAGTTACGGACATTTCGGCAGAGAAGGATTCGCATGGGAAAAACTGGACAGAGTGGAAGACCTTAAAAAGTATATACAGCAGTAATGCTTTTACACAAGACAACACGCTTCGAACAAGCGTGTTGTCGCTTTTTGCAACAAAATAATTTAAGGGAATAAAAGTTACACAGCCCGTCTGTCAAAGGGAAAACAAAGTATTTTACAAGTGCGTTTTTTCGCAAATATCGGACAAAAGACAAATGCGTACTGTCTTGACGGCGGATGTAGCGACGCTCAACGCAGGGATGTATGCTTGCGTGATCGCTTGCGTTGTGGTATAATATTTTCCGACTAACCCGTTAATTTAAATGAGGTGTGATTTGACTGTAAAGGGAACTGTCGCTTCGGTGATTTTCTACAATGCCGAAAACGGCTACTCGGTAATAAGCCTTGACACTACCGACGGTGGCGATATTGTCGTCGTCGGGACTTTTCCTGCGCTTTCGGTGGGAGAGGTGCTGACGGTTACGGGCAGGGAAACCTACCACCAACGTTACGGAGAACAACTCATTGCGGACAGTTATCACATCGACAACCCCACCACGCGTCAGGGGATTGTCAGGTATCTTGCCAGCGGACTTATAAAGGGGGTGGGAGAGATCACCGCAAACAATATTTACGATATGTTCGGCGGGGACACTCTCAATGTGATAGAAACGAATCCTATGTTGTTGGTAAGGGTAAAGGGCATTTCCGACAAAAAGGCCGTGGAAATTGCCAAAAGCGTTTCCCAACTTAAAAAAATGCAGTCGCAGATAATGTTTTTGCAGCAGTACAACATTTCCACCAATCTTGCGATGAAGATATACAACGTGTACAAGGATCAGACAAAGAGCCTTGTTTCCGCCAATCCTTACCGTCTTATTGACGATGTTGACGGAGTGGGCTTTGCCACGGCGGACAAGATAGCCGTCAGTATGGGGTATCAGCCCGACGGTGCTTTCCGTGTACGCGCCGCTGTCGTGTACTGTCTTAAAGACAGCGCGGAAAAGCAGGGCAACACTTATCTGTTAAAAAAAGATCTTACCGCGCGGTGTTCGGAATTGCTCGCATTGAATCTGGAAGAACACGCCTCTTTATACGAGGACGTTCTGACGCAACTGGTGCTGGAACCGACTATAAAGGCGTACGACTACAAGGGGGAAGCGTGCGTTGCGTTGCTCAGACTGTATTCGCTCGAATCGGCGATAGCCACACGGCTTATCAGACTCAACAGGCAGGTGCGCCGTATTCCTATGGACAGCGACAGCCTTATAAAACAGTTTCAGCAGGTAAACGGTATACAGTTTCATCAAGGACAGTATTCCGCAATACGTTCGGCAACAGTCAACGGCGTAACGGTAATTACGGGCGGACCGGGTACGGGTAAAACCACCATCGTAAAGTGTATTGCCGAAATATTTTCCGCCAACGGTCTTCGCGTGGAAATGTGCGCTCCGACGGGACGTGCCGCCAAAAGATTGCAGGCAAGTACCGGTTACGATGCCAAGACAATACACCGACTGCTCGGACTGGAATTCCGTGACGGAAAAACCAGTTTCAAGTTCAATCAGAACAATCCGTTGCCCTGCGACGTGGTAATAGTGGACGAAGTGTCCATGACGGACGTGTATATTATGTTCAATCTGTTGCGGGCGCTGGACGACGGCACGCGACTTATAATGGTGGGCGATAAAGATCAGTTGCCCAGCGTAGGTGCGGGAAACGTGCTTGCCGACATAATTTCCAGTAAGACCATAGACGTAAATTATCTTACTTATATCTACCGTCAGTCGGAAGACAGTCTGATTGTTTCCAACGCACACCTTATCAATCAGTGCAAAATGCCGGAAATAAACAATTCGGGTAAAGATTTTTTCGTGATGAACATCAACGACCTCAAACAGGTTTACGACACGGTCATTCAACTTGTCACCACACGTCTGCCCAAATTTACTTCCGTCAGCCCGAGGGACATTCAGGTGCTCGGCGCGCTTAAAAGCGGTATTGCGGGGGTGGAAAATCTGAACGTGGGTTTACAGGCGGCAATAAATCCTCCCCGTCCCGACAAGGGCGAAGTGGTACACGGCAAAAATGTGTTCCGACTGGGCGACAGAGTTATGCAGACCGTCAACAACTACGAAATGCCCTTTGTCAGATTCAACAAAGACGGCACTGCCGAAGAGGGCACGGGCGTGTTTAACGGAGATATAGGATTTATAACTCAGGTGGACAGGATAAACGGACTCGTGGAAGTGGAGTTTGACGACAACAGACGGGCTCAATACACAAGCAACGATCTTGCCGATCTGCAATTATCTTATGCCATTACGGTACACAAAAGTCAGGGCAGCGAATTCGACGTGGCGGTAATACCGCTTGTCAACGGCCCTCCAACCATAATAAACAAAAACCTGCTTTACACTGCCATAACACGAGCCAAAAAGGTGGTGGTGCTGGTGGGAAGCAAAAAGGTGCTTGCCATGATGATACACAACAACTACATTGCGGCACGGACTACCATGCTGGAATGGTTTTTAAAATCGGAAGACAGAAAGTTTGACGCTTTCTTCGGTAAAGATGAACATTGACAGAGATTTCCTGCGTGACCTTATGGGAAGCGTAACGGACAGATGTATTATTTGCGGAGCGGACATATTTGACAATTTTACGGGATTTTGTCAACACTGTATAAAAGACGTTGTTTTCAACAACGGCAAGACGTGTCTGCGTTGCGGAGTGCGTATTACGGGCGAAGAGAATTACTGTTCCAACTGCGTTTCGGGAGAAATGTGGTTTGACAGGGCGTATTCGGCTTTCTCTTACGAAGGCAACATCGTAAAGGCAATTCATTCGTTGAAATTCGGCAACATGGCGGGCTACGCAAAGGTGCTTGCGGGCTATCTCGCCTACATTGCCGTCGGCAAAAACATTCCTTTCGACGTTGTCTGTTACGTTCCGATGACGGAAAGGGCGGAAAAATTGCGCAGATACAACCAATCGCAGTTGCTATCGCAATATTTTTGTGATATACTGTCAAAAGATCGCCCGTTGCCTTTGCTTGTAAAGGTAAGGGAAACTCAACGGCAGGAACAGTTGGACAAGTACAGCCGTTTGCGCAATCTGGACAACGCTTTTAAGGCGGACAAAAATTACGACATCAAAAATAAAACGGTGCTGGTAATTGACGATGTCAAGACAACCGGCACAACGCTGGAACAGTGCGCCCGTGCATTGAAGAAGGCAGGAGCGTCCCGCGTTTACTGCCTGACCGTTGCGTCAAGGGAAGAAAAAGTGCTTGTTCAGTAAGGAGACAATATGAAAAAAGTCAATTGGGCTAAAGCCCCCGATATCAAAAAATACGGACACGCAAATGCACGTCAGGTAAAAAAACTTACCAAAATAGCGGACGTAATAGAAGCGCTTGAACCCAAATACGCCGAAATGTCCGACGAACAGTTGAAATCCATGACTCAACTGTTCAGACAGCAGTTGCAGGAGGGCAAGACGGCAGACGACATTTTGTGCGACGCATTTGCAGTGTGCCGTGAGGCAAGCAAACGTGTATTGCATCAGCGTCATTACTACGTACAACTTCTGGGCGGCATAGCCTTGCATCAGGGACGCGTTTGTCAGATGGCGACAGGTGAAGGTAAAACTCTTACCGAAACATTGCCCGCCTACCTCAACGCTCTTACGGGCAGACCCGTGCACATTGTAACGGTCAATGAATATCTTGCTACCCGTGACGCTCAGTGGATGGGCAAAGTTTACGATTTCCTCGGAGTGACTGTGGGGGTAAATCTGTCCTCTCTCAATACGGCGGAAAAACAGGAAGTCTATTCCAAGGACATCGTTTACGGTGTAAACTCGGAATTCGGTTTCGACTATTTGAGAGACAACGGAGTGCCTGACAAGAAATACAAAGTTCAGCGCGAATTGTATTTCGCCATTATCGACGAAGTGGACAGCATCCTGATCGACGAAGCGCGTACTCCCCTTATCATTTCCGCTCCCGCAAGACAGTCGGGTTCAATGTACAACCGTGCCAACGGTTTTGTGCGCGGACTTAAACCTTCCACCAACGTGGACAACGAAGGTAAACTGCCGTGGGAAAGCGACAACATCAAAGCCATGGCAAGCCGTCTGTCCAAGGAAGAAAAGGAAGACTACAACGGAGATTACGTAGTCAATTTTAAAGACAAGACAGTACGTCTTACCGACGCAGGCGTTAAAAAAGCGGAAAAATATTTCGGTCTGGAAAATCTGTCCGGTTCGGAATTTATGACGGACGAACAACAGCAACTCAGTCTGGAATGGAACAACTACATCAACAACGCTTTGCGCGCAAATACTCTCATGCACCGTGACGAAGACTACATCGTGGAAAACGGCGCGGTTGTTATAGTCGATCCCTTTACCGGACGTAAAATGCCCGATCGTCGTTACAGCGGCGGTTTGCATCAGGCTATCGAAGCAAAAGAAGGCGTGCGGTTGCGTGAAGAAGACGTTACAATCGCTACCGTAACAATACAGAACTACTTCCGTCTTTACCGCAAGATAAGCGGTATGACAGGTACTGCCAAAACGGAAGAAGATGAATTCAACGCCATTTACAACCTTGACGTTGTGGCAATTCCCACCAACCGTCCGGTAATCAGAAAAGACTACAACGCGGTGGTATTTCCCAAACTTGCCGACAAAATGGACGCTATTGTCAAACACGTCAAACAGTGCAACGAAAAGGGACAACCCGTGCTTATTGGTACCGTCACGGTTGAAAAGAACGAAGAACTGTCCGCATTGCTCAAACGTGCGGGAATAAAACACAATGTACTCAATGCCAAAGAGCACCGTCGTGAAGCGGATATAATCGCTCAGGCGGGAAGCGTCGGAGCCGTTACTCTTGCTACCAACATGGCAGGACGCGGTACCGATATACTTCTCGGAGGTAACCCCGATTCTCTTGCGGCAAGACGTATGCGCAAGGAAGGTTATTCCGATCAGCAGATAGAATATGCCACCTCCTTCTACGAAGTGACAAACGAAGAAATTCTCAAATTGCGCGACATTTACAAAAGTTACGTTGCCGAATACAAAAAGCACACTGACGAACAGCGCGCCAAAGTTATCGAATTGGGCGGTCTGTTTGTTATAGGTACAGAAATGCACGAAAGCAGACGTATAGACGATCAGTTGCGCGGACGTGCGGGAAGACAGGGCGACCCCGGCGAAAGCATTATTTACGTGTCTTTGCAGGACGACCTGATAAAAAACAGCAGCGTATTGCAGACTCTTTCCAATTCGCGTCTTTGGGGAGACACCAACGGAATCAGCGTATCGCTCATCGACAAGATGATCCGCAACGCTCAGAAACAGCGCGAATCCATTAACTTTGCCAGCCGCAAACATGTCGTACAGTACGACGACGTGGTAAATGTTCAGCGTAAGACGGTATATGCGCAGCGCAACCGTATTCTGGAAGGGGAGGACATACATGCAGACATTCTCGGTATGGTGGACGCTTGCGCAAGAGTAGTGCTTGCAAAAGCATGTAACGAAAACGAACGTACCGACGAATGGAACGTTCCCGAAATAAACGCCCGAATAAACGTCTTGCTGGGCAACAAGCAGTTGGAACACATACTGTCGAAAGACGCCTTCGAAAATGTGCGTCAGGCACACAAGATACTGTGCGATTACCTGACGGACAAACTCAACGCAAGAGTAGACGAGGGGGATGAAACCACAGTCAAGTTCAGCGAATTGGAACGCAAGATTTTACTGGGATTGTTGGATTACTTCTGGCAGGATCACGTAGACAACCTTGACGAAATGCGCAAGGGTATAGGCTTGCAGGCTATTGCGCAGAAAGATCCGCTTTCCGTTTACAAAAAGGAAGCGTTTGACATGTTTGACAAGATGATGGACACCGTGCAGGACATGACTGTACGTACGCTGTTGCACCGTGCTTTGCCCAAGGTCAGAGTGGAACAGGATGTGGACACAAACCCCAACAAATCGTTGAATCGTCCTTGTCCCTGCGGCAGCGGCAAAAAGTACAAGAACTGCTGTTACCCCAAAGACCTTGCCAAACAGAAAATTTCCGCGGCGCCCGAACTTGCAGTGGAAGACGCTCCAAAGGAACTGACAAAACAGGACATTTACCGTTTGAAACGCGAACAGCGTAAGTTGGAAAAACAAAACAAAAAGATAAAAGGTGGTGATTTGAGTTGATTCAGATTGAAGATTTGAAAGCGGACATCAGACAATTACAGCAAAAACTCAAAGGGATAGGTGATTCACTTTAACTTACCCAAGTTGACGCAACAACTTGAAGAGTTGAAGCAGCAGCAGAACAGCGCGGATTTCTGGAACGACATTGCCAACGCGCAGAACGTGAGCAAGCAGGTCAAGAACATCGAAGACAAGATAGACGGTTACAACCGTTTGTGCAAACATCTCAACGACATCGAAGAATTGCTGGAAATGGGCGACGACGAAGAAATGCTTGCGGAAACGGAGGCGGAACTCAACAAGATAAAGGAAGAAATAGTGCAGTTGCACGTTGCCACGCTTCTGTCGGGCAAGTACGATTCTTTCAATGCAATACTCACTCTCCACGCGGGAGCGGGCGGAACGGAAGCGCAGGACTGGACGGAAATGCTTTACCGCATGTATTGCCGTTACTGTGACAGACAGGGCTACAAACGTGAGGAAATAGACAAACTGGACGGCGAAGAGGCAGGAATAAAAAGCGTGACTTTCAAGGTTACGGGCAACAACGCCTACGGATACCTGAAAGCGGAAAAGGGCGTTCACCGTCTTGTGCGTATTTCTCCGTTTGACGCCAACAAGCGCAGACACACGAGTTTCGCTTCGCTGGAAGTAATGCCGGAAATCGAGACCGATCCCGACATCACGATAGAAGACAAGGATCTCAAAGTGGACACCTACCGTTCGTCGGGGGCGGGCGGACAGCACGTCAACAAGACGGAAAGCGCAATCCGTATCACGCACATCCCTACGGGCATCGTCGTTGCGTGTCAGACACAGCGCAGTCAGATACAGAACCGTGAACAGGCAATGATAATGCTGAAATCCAAACTTGCCGAACTTAAAGAGCGTCAGCAGATGGAAGAAGCGTTGTCCATAAAGGGCGAAATCAAAAAGATAGAATGGGGAAGTCAGATACGTTCCTACGTATTCTGTCCCTACACCTTGGTAAAGGATCACCGCACCGGGTTTGAAAACAGCAATATCACCGACGTAATGGACGGAAACATTCAGCCGTTTATCGAAGACTTTTTGCAAAAAGTATATTGATTTTCAAGCCGACATACGCATGTCGGCTTGTCGCTTATATATGACGGTATTCCATACTACCCGTAAACATTTATTTGAGTAAAATCATATATTTACACAAGCGTTTTGATTGTAAAAAATACATTGACGTGTTATAATTACAGTCGTTCGTTCAAGATATTTTAAAGGGGACGTTATGGTATATTCAAATATATTGGAAGCAATCGGAAATACTCCGTTGATACAGTTAAACAAACTTACAGGTCCCGATGACGCCCGTATTCTCGTAAAGTACGAAGGGGTAAACATCGGAGGATCCATCAAGACCCGTACAGCCTACGCAATGCTCAAGGGAGCGGAGGAAAAGGGGCTGATACACAAAGACACAATAATTATAGAGCCGACTAGCGGAAATCAGGGTATAGGCATTGCCCTGGTAGGCGCAGTCAAGGGTTACAAAGTAAAGATAATAATGCCCGACTCCGTATCCATGGAAAGAAGAAAACTCATCGAACACTACGGAGCGGAAGTAGTGCTTGTGCATGACGGCGGAAATATAGGCGAATGTATCGAACAGTGCGCACAGACAGCCAAGGATATGGCAAAAGCCGATCCCAACGTCTATATTCCCAGTCAGTTTGAAAATCCCGACAACACGAGAGCGCACATGGAGCACACCGCGGTGGAAATTCTCAATCAGGCGGATTGCAGGATAGACGGTTTTTGCAGCGGAGTAGGTACGGGCGGAACTCTGAGCGGCATAGGCACAGTGCTCAGACAGAGCAATCCCGACATAGAGATATGGGCGGTCGAACCGCAAAATGCGGCAGTGCTCAGCGGAGGTCCCGTCGGCACACACATTCAGATGGGCATCGGGGACGGGTTTATTCCCAAAAACCTCGACACATCCGTTTACAGTCGCGTATGTATCGTTACGGATGAAGAAGCACTTGACACTGCCAGAAGACTTGCCCGCGAAGAGGGAATAATGTGCGGAATTTCCAGCGGGTCCAATGTCACAGCCGCGTTGAAGTTGGCAAGAAAACTGGGCAAGGGCAAGACGGTAGTTACGGTTCTTGCCGATACGGGAGAAAGGTATTTCAGCACCGAACTGTTCAGGTAATCGCTTACCTTTAGTCTGTATTGCCCTGATTTGCGCCGAAAGGATAATTGTGCCACAAAATACATAGTAATACAGTGTGAGGTGATGAGTATGTATTGTACAAACTGTTACTTGTTGTTTGACGAACAGGTCAGACGTTGTCCCCGTTGCAATTCAAAGCACATCAGAGAAGTGGAACCAAACGATCCCGTTTATCTTACGGAATGTAATTATTTCAACGGCGAAACGTTGCGTACCAATCTCGAAGAACAAGGCATTCCCTACATACTCCGCCAGCGTATGGGAGCGGCGTTTAGCATGGGGCTGGGTCTTGGATTAGGTCCTGCCGGCGAACGATATCAGTTCTGGGTGCCTTACTGCGAGTTGGAAAGGTGCAAGGAACTTGCCGACCTTGTAGTGGTGCCTGAGGATGAATGGGATGACCCACAGGATGAAACGGAGTTTTAGGAGGTTGACATGTATCTCAGAAAGTATCAGACTACGGATTGTCCGCAACTTACACAGTTGTTTTTCAACACCGTCCACACGGTAAACAGCAAGGATTACACCCCTGAGCAACTTGACGCTTGGGCAACGGGACATGTGGACGAACAGCAGTGGAACAGGTCTTTCATTGAACACTTTACTGTTGTAGCGGTGGAAGGCGACACAATTGTTGGATTTGGCGACATCGATGAAACAGGCTATCTTGACAGACTGTATGTCCATTCCATGTATCAGCGTCGTGGAATTGCTACGGCAATTTGCGACATGTTAGAAGGGCAGGCAGGATCACGCATTGTTACTCATTCCTCAATTACCGCATTACCCTTTTTTAAGAGCAGGGGTTACCGTGTAGTACGTCAGCAACAGGTGGAAAGAAACGGCGTGGTTCTTGACAACTTCGTCATGGAAAAGTTGAAACAGACAGTGTGATGGCAATGAAATCAGTGGAACTCAATGGTAGGTGAGGTTTAAGACCTGTTTGTCAATCGGATATAGTCTGATTGTCTACGCAATTAAACTACTGTTTAGTGTATTTACGTTAAATTCAGTATAAACGCAATTAAATGTGGATGAATTGTCAAACCAAGTGCAACACTTGAAAGTATAATTCACCAATAACAATAAAGGAAGGACTTGTCAGTCCTTCCTTTTTGTTTGGTTTTATTTAGTTTGATTTTGTTAAAAATTACAGTTCAACGCTGTAAAGGGGAACGTACTTTACTCCGTCCTGCTCGAAGAGGGTTCTGTAAAGTGTGATGCAACCTGCTTCAAACGGCTTGTTATACACGGTGACGTTCTTGTTTACTTCGCTGAAAGGCAGTGAAAATCTTGCTTTTCTGATGAGAGTGGTGTGCGGTCTGTACGCTCTGTCTTCCACGAAAAATCCCGCCTGTTCAAGTCCGTCTCCCAACTTTTTGTGCACTTCGATGAGAGCGTTGTTGTGCTTGTATCTGGCACATATAAGATCCGCGGAACGGAATGCGGTAATACCGCTTATTCCCAGCATCGGCTTTTCCATGCCTTTAAGACTGTCCATTGCGGACTGAATATATATCAGTTTGCTGTCGGGCGTTTCTCCCAAAAAATGCAATGTTATGTGCAGGTTGTCCTGCGGAACTATATTCCCTGACGTCAAAAAGGCGCTCAACTGCTCGATGTTGCGTGTAAGATTTGTCTTTGCCTGCACAGGTAAAGTAATGGCTATAAACAATCGCATTTTATTACTCCTTTTTAATTATTTTACCACAACTTGCTGTTTTTTTCAATATTTCGACGTGTTTTAACGCCTTTTTTGTTTTGTATGCGTTATATACCGACGACGTTGCAAATATAGTATTGGTGAAATAACTTAAAATAAGCGGAGTGAAGTATGAAAAAATTTCTGACATTATTGTTACTTGCGGTAATGCTTTTCGCCCTTGTGGGTTGCAACGGCAACTTTGTCGAGGAAAAATCACGCAATGCGGACAACTACACTATAGTGATGTCCTACGACAACGACAATCACAAGTTGAGCGCGACGCAGACCGTCACCGTTACCAACAGGTGGGATGAAGGGGTGGACAGTCTCAAATTTCACATTTATGCCAATCAGTACCGTCAGGATGCGAGTTGGTCGGTCGTGACTTCCTCCTACCGCAGTAAAGCCTATCCCAACGGCAGCAGTTGGGGAAACATTACGTTTGACAGCGTCAGTTGCAACGGCGAGGCTGTGCCTTATGTAATAGAGGGACAGGATATGGACATTTTGTCCGTTCCGTTGAAGGAAACTTTACAGCCTTTCCAGACTGTAGAAGTGGACATGATTTACGAAATTCAACTTGCCAACATCTTGCACAGATTGGGTTACGGCAACAACACCGTAAATCTCGGCAACTTCTATCCCGTATTGTGTTTTTGGGAAGACGGCGAATTTCAGTGTACTCCTTACTACAATATAGGCGATCCTTTTGTGACGGAAGTGGCAAATTACGACGTTACGGTAAATGTGCCGACGGAATTTCTTGTGGCGTCGACAGGCGCTCTTGCCGAAAGCAAGACGGAAGAACAGCGTACTACTTACCGCTATACGGCATTGGCTGTCAGAGATTTTGCTATGGTGTTGTCGGACAAATTTAAGGTAACGTCACAACAGGTGGGAGACGTCACCGTAAATTACTATTACTTTGCCGACAGCGACAGCGCATCCGCTCTTTCCGTTGCGGCAGGTATGCTGAGTTATCTGTCGGAAAAAGTGGGTAAATATCCTTACTCCGTGTTTAACGTCGCGGAAGCGGACTTCTGCTACGGCGGAATGGAATACCCCAACCTCGCGTTGGTCACATCGGGCAGTTCGCAGTACCTCACCGCTACCGCACACGAAACGGCTCACCAGTGGTTTTACGCACTGATAGGAAACGATCAGATAAAATACGCCTGGATGGACGAGGGACTGACGGAATTTGTAACTATGCTTTATATGGACACCGTTCAGGAAGGAAGTCTGCACACGTCAATCAAAAACGCATTCCGCACGTACACGACATATGTCGATGTGTTGGGACAGTATGGCAAACTGGACGTTTCCCTGCGTGCCATTCCGCAGTACAAGTCGGACAGCGAGTACGTCTATATGACATACGTCAAGTCCAGCCTGATGTTCTATTCGCTGTACCAGACTATGGGCGAAACGAAGTTTTACAAGGCATTGTCCGATTATTACAACAACTGCAAACTGACTGTGGCACATCCGCAGAATATGGTGTCCAGTTTTTCCAAAGCGTTCGGAAGCGACATGAGCGGTGTGTTTGACAGTTTTGTGGAAGGTAAAGATATCATCGGTCAGGTAGAATAAGAAAAAGCCGTTGACAAACGTCAACGGCTTTTTTGTTTTTCAGTGATTTTCCGGCGGTAAAGTACGTCGGAAGAAAATTCTGCTTTCCATTATCTGCGTAAAGCAGTCTTCGCAGGCTGAAATGAATTTTTCCCTCGAATAACTGTTCGGGTGGCACAGCCAGTAGTAAATCGCGTGACTCGCTCCTCCGGTGATGAAATTGCTTACAAGTTCCAGCGGGTATTTGCTTTCCAGCAAAGCGTCCAGCATCTTTAAAAATTCCATTACGCTTTCCTGTACCGATTCGAATATTATCTGCGAAACAAGCGGGTTGTCCTGCTGCACAAGACGTTGCAACAGTTCCTTGCGAGTAACACATTCGTCCAGACACAGCGAAACGATTGTAGTGCAGAATTTTGCAGGTTGACTGAACATATCCTGCGGTTTTATTTCGTCCATTACCGATTGCTTTATTGTATTTATGGTAAATCTTACCGTGTCGTTAAACAAGTCGTATTTGTCTTCGTAGTGTTTGTAGAAGGTCATTCTGTTTATCAGCGCGACGTCGCAAATTTCCTTTACCGTGATGCTGTCGAAAGTGTGAGTCTTCAAAAGACTCATCATTGCATTGCGCAGATCTCTTTTGGATTTTGTTATTCTCAGATCTTCTTTCATAATTTACCTCTGGTAAGATAATAACACATAATTATACATTTGTAAACGGTTTGTCGAATATCTTACATTTATCGCTTAACATTACATTTAAGCCTGATTTGCAATTAACTGTATTACAGTAATGGCAATCGTGCTGACGGTGGAGCAATCGTCATAAAATACGTGTTGTCAATGTTTTGTAAATAATGACGTATAGTCATTGATTTTAGTTGCAATTTTATATATAATAATATAATCGTTAAATTAAATATGCCTTAAAACATCGGAGGTGTTCAAATTGGCCGGAAAAACAAATTTGTTCAAAAAATTACAGTGGACAAACTTTTTATTTCTCACTTTTGCGGGCGTTGTCAACGCAGTGGGCGTAACGCTGTTTCTGGGGGCTGTCGGATTGTACGACGGCGGATTTTCAGGAACATCCATGATACTTGCGGATGTGACTGCCGTTGACATGAGCATATTTCTGTTGGTGTTGAACGTGCCATTCTTTCTGTTCGGCTACCGCAAACTGGGAATGAGATTCATTGTGTATTCTCTGTATGCAATAGCCGTATATTCGCTGTTTGCGTTTTTGTTTCAGCAAGTGTTTCCAATAGACTTTTCGGCGGGTTCGCCAATAGCGGGAAACGATCTGTTGCTGTGCGCACTATTCGGAGGTATAGTTTCGGGTATAGGAAGCGGTACCACAATACGTTTCGGCGGAGCAATTGACGGGGTGGAAGTTCTGGCAATAATTTTCGCAAAAAAACTGGGTGCAACCGTGGGTACGTTTATCATGTGTTACAACCTCGTGCTTTACGGAATTGCCGCTATACTTACGGGACAGTGGAGCGTTGCATTGTATTCGGTGATAGCCTACGCAATAGGGCTTAAAGCGGTGGACTTTATCGTAGATGGTCTCGACAAGGCCAAGTCGGCGTTTATAATCACCGACCACAAGGAGGAACTTGCGGGACAGTTGACGCAGCAATTCGGCAGAGGAGTGACTGTGATAGATGCGGAAGGTTACTATTCGCAGACAAACAAAACGGTATTGTACTGTGTGGTCAACCGTTTTGAAATAAACAAACTTAAAGAAATCGTTGTGGCGACCGACCCAAACGCTTTTGTCGTAATCAACGACGTTACCGACTCGCTGGGCAGTACGTTGCGGTATAAATACGTTGCGAAAAATCGCAAGGGAGAAAAACAAAAATGACAGAGATAGAAAGAGTTGCTACGCAGGATATACTCAATTTGAGGCGCGACGTGATACGTCCCGGAATGGACGTTTCCTTTGTAATGTACGACGAGGACAACGACGAAGACAGTTTTAATCTGGGAATACGCATGGACGGAAAGATTGTCAGTTGCGTTACTTTTTTCAAAAAGGACAATCCCGACTTACCCTACAAAAATCAGTATCGCATGCGCGCGCTGTGCACGCATCCCGATTACAGGGGAAAAGGTTTTGCTACCGCGCTTATAAACAAAGGTATGTCCGTAGTGCGTGAACTCGGTGCGGAGGCGGTCTGGTTTCATGCTCGCGTTCATCTTGTGGATTTTTATCACACTTTCGGTTGCGTGGAATACGGTCAGCCTTTCCCCGTGAAGTATTCCTGCATGCACATCAACATGTACAAGGTATTGTGACGATTGACGGGGTGCGCCGTCGGACACGCAGGAATTAATGCGAGGGCGCATCGGCGTCAGAAGAACGCTGCAATCAAGTTTTAAGTGATAAAGTTATATAAAGGCAGTCTGTTTTCGTGCGTTTTGTTTTTGAAGACAGGCTGTTTTTCACCGTTTGCAATTAATTTACGCCAATTTAAATGCAAACCGTCATTGAAGGGCAATCATTTCGGTACAAATGCAATTTTAGTTTGACAACTTGTCTCAACAGGTCTACAATATATTACAAACCAATCGGGGGAAAATCGTGGAAAAAGCGAAAAAAATCAAGACCGAACTTGACATGACGCATGGCAAACTGTTCGGTAAAATAGTAAGTTTCACATTGCCGGTAATGCTGACCGGCGTTTTGCAACTTTTGTTCAACGCGGCGGATATGGCGGTAGTGGGACAGTTGGTCAGCGACCAGGCACTGGCTGCTGTCGGTTCTACCAACAGTCTTGTAAACCTTATATTGAATTTGTTTATGGGACTGTCTGTCGGTACAGGTGTGGCAATGGCTCGTTGTTACGGTGCCAAAAACAAGGAATACGGAGACAAGATTCTGCACACATCTTTACCCGTAGCGTTTGTGTCGGGAATAGTGGTCATGATCATCGGGGTGTTTACCAGTCGCAGTTTGCTGGAACTTATGAACACTCCGGACAATGTAATTGACCTTTCCACACAGTATCTGACCATTTACTTTCTGGGTGCGCCTTTCAACCTCGTCTACAACTTCGGCGCATCGGTAATGCGTTCTACCGGCGACTCCAAACGTCCGTTGCTCTACCTGACGATTGCCGGCATTGTCAACGTCATCATAAACATAATTTCCGTTGTGGTGTTTAAAATGGGCGTTGCCGGCGTTGCGTATGCCACTATCACGTCGCAGGCGATTTCCGCGGTAATGGTTGTAGTCGCGCTTGCCCGCAATAAGGGATTTGCTCAATTCAGTTTCCGTCGTATGCGTATACACAAGCGCGCGCTTATAGATATTGTAAGGGTAGGTTTACCGTCGGGAATTCAGGGAGCACTGTTTTCCATTTCCAACATGCTCATTCAGTCCACTATAAACGGTTTCGGCGATATTGTAATGGCGGGAAACTCCGTAGCAAGCAGTCTGGAAGGATTTGTGTATACCTGCATGAACTCTGTCAGCAACACGGCAATTACCGTAATAGGGCAGAATCTCGGCGCGCGTAAAACCGACCGTATCAAGAAAGCGTTCTGGCTGTGTTTCGGACTTACGGTGTGCGTAGGTATATTCGTGGGCGGTATGGAACTGCTGTTGGCAGATCCGCTGATTTCCATTTACAACAAAAATCCCGAAGTAATGAAAATAGCGTTTATCGGTATGCTGATAATGAACGGTACATATTTTCTTAACGGAGCGATGGAAGTCGTCAACTTCTCAATGAGAGGAATCGGCTACTCTATGACCCCCATGGTGATAGTGTTGCTGGGCACATGCGTGTTCCGTATCTTCTGGATATACTGCATTTTCCCGCTCGATCCCGTTTTACAAAACGTCTATTGGTCTTATCCCGCATCCTGGTTGCTTACCTTTATCGTGGCATTTATTACATTTCTGGTGCTTTTCAAGAGACTGTGCCGCAAAATCGACGCCACGGAAAATCAATGGCAACAACCTCAGTTGCAATAAAACGCCGTTGTTTGAACGGACTAATGTACCGACGGTCATTAAGCGTTTAAATTTGTCAAGGCAAATACATCGTCAATTTAAAAACCGCAGTGTTCAACTGCGGTTTTTTTGCCGTAACGCAAACAATCAACACAGCAAAAAAGTCACAACCGTTAAGTTGTGACTTTTTTACTTTTACAGATACATTTTAAAGCAACATTCCGTACATACCGCTCATTTGCATAATCATGGGCACGATGAGCAGATTGGAAATTACGGAGAAAATAATTGATACGATAAATCCGATCAGTGCTCCCTTTCCGCATGATTTAGCACGCAGCGGGCGTTCGGCTTTCCAGACAAGATACAGTATCAAACCGATTAGCGGGAAGAAGAATCCCAGAACGGCGTATCCTGTGCTTGGAGCGTCGTCCGCTCTTGTCGTGTTGTTGGCAGAAACCTGTGATGCTCCGCAATGAGGACAGAATGTGCCTCCTTCAAACTCTTTACCACAGTTTTTGCAAGTCATAAAAGTACCCCTCCTTGGTTTAATTATTCTAAAATGCAATACATCGGCGTTTTCTACGACAATATACCGTCATTTTAAATGCTTAAAATCAAAATGCCGTACAACCGTTAAAAAACAGTGTGCATCGTCGCAGTTGTCTTAAAGTAACGCCAATGCACCGTAGTACATTCCAGCGCTTCCCACTCCGATAGCAATAATTATTACTATCAATAAAATGTAAAGAACTACCAATACGGCATTCACTATAACTGAGATAAGTGCTCCCTTACCACAGGATTTAGCGCGTAAAGGATATTCGTCTTTCCATACAAGATATAAAATAAGCCCTATTATGGGAAAGAAAAAGCACAAAATAGCGTAGCCCACACTGGATCCGTCGTTTGACTTATATACGGACTGAGTGTATTGAGGCGTACCGCAGTACGGACAAAATGCACCGTCGCTGAATTCTTTGCCACAGTTTTTGCAAGTCATCGAACTTCCTCCTTGAAACTTTTACAGTATATATAGTCTGTCTCTTATACACATCTGACGCTGCCGACGATAAGGCTC
>ENA-OYZE01000240-OYZE01000240.1-human-gut-metagenome-genome-assembly--contig:-NODE-240-length-22847-cov-7.750483_pt1 | contig 22847 bp, 16 predicted proteins | sample MGYA00243259_ERZ653469 | MGnify/ENA primary metagenome ERZ653469 (study PRJEB26926, sample SAMN06164913) | human gut metagenome | biome: ENVO:00009003; feature: ENVO:2100002; material: ENVO:00002003...
GATTTGTTCATTGAAAATCTCTCTTTGTGTTGCACTTGATTTGACAATTCATCTAAATTGTATTTTCGGGTAAATTGCTGCACGGTACCGCTTTTCAACGGGACATCTGTTGCTTATTGCCTCTCGAAGTGGATTTCTGAGACAGTTCTGTAAAGTTGTTCTGCGCGCGTATCTTTTCCAGAATGGCTTTCATTGCCAGATCCATTTCGCTGTTTTCGGTGTAGTCGCTTTTGACGTAAAAATCCACACGGTTTTCGTCTACAAGGTAGGTCGCGTCGTCGGGATTGCGGTAAACGCCTATCGCGTATCCTCCGCGCTGACGTGCCAGTTTCATACTGGGAATATCCGTCAGTCCGTCACCTACGTATATCATGTTGTCGAAGGAAACAACACGCTGATCTTTCGGCATATACATATTCAACATTTTGTGTTCGCACACATCTTCGACGCCTTTGTTTATGCGGTACAGAAACTGTGTTTTGCTCGTGTAATTTATTGCAACGGACGACCACACGGGTTCGCCGTTTTCGTCGTAGGCGTAGTCGCAGGCAAATATGTTGTAAAATTCGTGAGCAATGTCACAGCCTTCGATCATCGGTTTCAGACCGCAGGAGATGATGTAGTGTCTTACTTCCAGTCCGAGACTTGCGCCGTAGGCGTTTATGCGCGAAAACCATTGCTTTACGCCGTCGAAGAACTGTACGCCTTTACCCATTTCGCGCAGTTTTTCGGCAGTCAGCGACAACCCGCACTGTTTGGACATCGTTGCCATGAGGTACATGTAGGCGAGGATGTGATCCATATTGTATTGACGCGAAACCACATCGCATTTTTCCCAGAACTCTTTTGCGGTAAGTCCCAATGACGGAATAAACGTAAATTCCTGCATGTCTTTGGTGGAAAGGGTGTTGTCGAAGTCGTAAATTATTGCTACTATCGTTTTGTCCATTTGTCATCCGTCCTTATAAATTGTTCAGTTGAGGGCAAATATTACTGCCGTCTGCGGGGCGAGCAGTGTGTTGTCGCCGTCGTTAGTTGCATTGCCTGTAACAAAAATCTGTCTGTCCGTTCTCATTGGCAGAACAGCCTGTCTGTCCGTCGGGTTGAACGCCACGGCAATGTCATCGCGTTTGTAACAAAGCACGCCGTCGTCGTTGCACACGAGTATTTCCGGCTTGCCGTCCGCCTGTAGTTGAGGATAGGTCTGACGCAGTTTGATAAGTTTGCGAAGAGTGTTTATCAGCGAATCGGGTTTTTCCAGTTGTTGGCGTACGCATGGAGCGTCATTGCCGCGATCCACATCGAGATATAACCGCGCCCTGTCTGCCGAAGAAAATCCGAGGTTTTTCTCATCGGCGTCCCATTGCATCGGCGTGCGCGAACCCGTGCGTTGAAATCCTCCTTCCTTTGACTGCTGCGGAATATATCTCATCGCGATTTCGTCGCCGTAGTAGAAGAAGGGTACTCCGGGAAGCGTTAGCAACATAGTGTAAGCAAGCGCAAGTTCGCTTTCATCCAGCATGTAGGAAATACGTTCGGTATCGTGATTGCCGGAAATCAAACTGATATATCCCTTTCCGCACGTTTCGTTCAGTTCGTCAAGATACTGTCTGAGCATGTTATGAGCGGAAACGTGTGCGGTTTTGCAAAAATAACTTTTGTTTTGACCTTTTTCGTCTTTGTGACGGAATGCGTAGTAAGTCAGTTTGCCGTAGTGGTTAAGTATAAAGTCGCAGTGGAATCCCGCCATATTTATTGCGCGGGGAGCGTTGCACCATTCGGACACCAGCATTGCTTCGGGGTATTGCTCATCAAGCATTTTCCTTGCTTTGCGCCACAATGACGCCGTTGCGGTCTTTTCGTCGTCGTTTTTTACCAGACTGTCCGCCATGTCCACTCTGAATCCGTCGCATCCTCTGTCCAGCCAGAATCTCATTACATCCAGTATGGCGTCAAATGTGCCTGCCACTCGTTCGTCGGTGTAGTGCATCTGCCAGGACGGTTGAGTCACATGGTTGAATCCGTAGTTGAGCGCAGGCTGACTGTTGAAGAAATTGAGCATATAGCATCCGTCACGATCTGCCATTCCTGCCACCCATGAGTAACCTTCCGGTCTGCTCCACGCGCTGTCCGACCAGATGTAAAAGTCGCTGTACTTGTTGCGTTGCGGTTTCTTGCTTTCTTCGAACCACGGATGCTTGTCGGATGTGTGACCGGGTACAAGATCCAGTATTACGTGCATGCCCATTTTGTGCGCACTGTCGAACAAACGGTACAGATCGGCGTTTGTTCCGTATCTCGGGGCGACCGTTTCGTAGTCCTGTACGTCGTAGCCCGCATCCATAAATGGGGACAGGTAACAAGGATTAAGCCACAGCGCATTGAAGCCGAGGTCTTTTATATAGGAAAGTTTTTCCGTTATACCGTTGATGTCGCCAATACCGTCACCGTTGGAATCGTAGAAACTTTGCGGATAAATTTCGTAAAAAACGGCATTTTTAAGCCAATTCGGCATTTTGAAGAGCCTCCTTTAATCAGATGTGCGGAAATTTGTCCGCATACACAATAATTTTACTACATTTTGCACACATTTTCAATATTTTTTACCATTTTATAGCGGGATTTTACGGGATTTGTGAGCAAATTTAATTAAAACGAGTGAACATATGCGCATTTGTCGTAAACTGAGCAAATGCGGTTTTGTAAAATATCCGCCCGTAATGTTACGGGCGGACGGTGTTTGGCTGAACCGTAATTCAGTTGAGAATCCAGATTGCGCCGTTAAGAGCGGTCGCAAGAGTTATCCAGACAGGGTAAATAAGCATGACGTAGAACCACAGTTTGCCGTTGCGTCTTACTTGCAGTACAAGCAGTACGGACGCAGTCAGATTTACAAGTATCACTGCCAATGCCGGAAATATCTGACGCAAAGTAAAAAACGTCAGGCACCACACAACGTTAAGCACTCCGTTTACTGCCGCCGTAACGAAAACCGCTTTTTGCCCTTCGTTTTTGTTGGCGATGTTGCACAGCGTAACGAACGTCAGAAGATATATAACGCTCCACGCAATGGGAAAAAGATAGTTCGGCGGCCATTGAGAGGGGTTGTCGAGCGTTCCGTACCATTGCTGTCCGATATAGGTAAATATACTTCCCGTAACGGCTACGGCTATTACCGACAGTGCCGTCAATATACATTTTGTACTGTTTTTCATTTTGACTGTTCCTTTTGTTACAAGTTATACTCGGCGTATTCAGTTTATGTTGTTTTTGTCGGAATTTGTTTTGCAATGTCGTTGTCACTGTGCTTTCGTGTAGGGAAAACATCGGCATTGCACCTTCTTGTCCGAGCGTTCGCAGGCGTTCCGATTCCTCTTTTCCATTGTTTTCAGTTGTGTTGTATTGTAATTTTCAAGACAAGTCAGATGTTTAAAAATTTCCGTTCGCCCCGAATGTCTTCGGGCTCATTTATACGATCATTCGTTCTGCCGATTCTGTCAATCGGCAATGCAAGCAATTTTATCAACGGAAAACCTAATATATTCCGTTAAATTTTACTTTTAATATAAATATTATATTATTCAGTTTTATAAATATTAACTGTCCATTGTAAATATCCTGTAAAAGGTTTGTAAAAACTATTTAAATTGTCCGTCGCTACTTTATAATGGTATCAGGGACATTGAATTTTTATCCGGTCTCAAAGGATTTTAAATAATTTAAAGGAGGAACTATATGAGAAAAAGGAGTGTCGCATTTTTGTTCTTTATTTTCGCAATCGCAGTGTCGTTGGCGTTTGCCGGTTGCGCTCCGTCCATCACCGGATTGGAGATTGCCACTCAACCCGCCAAGACAGCGTATGTCGAAGGGGAAACCTTTGACGCTGCGGGAATGGTGGTAAAACTGGTGTACAGCGATTCAACAAGTAAGGTAATTACCGATTACACCGTGGACAAGACAGGACCGCTGACTCTTTCGGACAACAAGGTCACAGTCAGTTACGGCGAGTTTACCGCCGAAGTGACCATTACCGTAAGTCCTGCCGTTGTGGAAACGGGAATAGAAGTCACTACACAGCCCGCTAAGACGGCGTATATTGAAGGAGAAACCTTTGACGCTACGGGAATGGTGGTAAAACTGGTGTACAGCGATTCAACAAGTAAGGAAATTACCGATTACACCGTGGACAAGACGGGACCGCTTACTCTTTCGGACAACAAGGTCACAGTCAGTTACGGCGAGTTTACCGCCGAAGTAACCATTACCGTCAGCCCCGCCGTTACGGGAGTGGAAGTTCAGCCGGATGAATCTGCTTATTACAGAACAATGGCGTTTGAAGCGTTGAATTACCGCAACGTATATTCCGACGGCACTAAGGGCGGCTGGAATGTTGCGGAAAACTTTACGGTTACCGGATATAGTGCGGATGCCGAAAAGGTGACGGTAAATGTAGATGTGACTGCGGAAGGAAAAACATGGCAAACATCTTTTGAATTGCAAATAACCCCTTCAATCACAGTCAGCGAATTGCTGACCAAGCCTGCCGACGGCGAAACGGTGTACGAACTGGAAGGCGTGCTGGTAGCGGTTGCTTCCACAATGGGACGCGTAGAATACATACTTATGGATCCCGAATCGGGAGCCTTTATAGGTGTGGCAGGAATTACCAGTACAGGCAGTATGTTTGACGGCGATTACCTTCCCCGTTTCGAAGTGGGCGACAAGGTAGAATTCCCCGTTACGCTTGTACAGAAGGAAACAAAGGCAAACAACTCCGATTCGGACAAAATTTACGCATCTTTCGCAGGCGGAAGCATCTGGGAAACGGGCGTAGTGGAAAAGGATGTGGAATATACGGTAGATTACTCGGCGGCAACGGAAATAAGCGACCAGCAGGGACTGGAAGCGTTCCTCGGAGCGTCAGCGCGCAGTGAAAACCACTACAAACTTGTTAAACTGAACGGACCGCTTAGCGTTATACGTTACGGAACTACACCCGCACATTACAGATTCTATTACGGAACGCTGTCGTTTGCAAACCACAAGATAGACGGTGTGTCTCCCGTATTCATGAACTCCAACCAGCAGTACATCACGGGTAACACAGTGGGCGAACTGCTTGCAGGCGATGCGTATTGGGCACCCGCAGATTGGAACAATCCCGGACAGGCGTACAAAGACGTCTACGCTCTGTTTATAGGCGGCAACGCTTATTACCACGAATTCATTATACTGTCTTCCGATGCGGTAACACCCGCTGTTCCCAAATTGGAGGAAATAGAATTTGTGGCTCCCGAAAAATTCAGTTACAACACAGGCGAAAAATTGGATCTTACGGGCGGTGAAATAGTATACCGTTACAATTTCGGCGAAAATACCGTAGTGCCTCTTACAATAGACATGCTGGACGCGTCTACCGTGCCCGACATGAGTAAAGGCGGTAATTTCACCGTTAAAGGAAGTTACAACGAATTCGAGTTCAGTTTCGAAATAGTGGTGGTACCGCAATCTGCCGAACTGTACGGAATCGAACTGGCAGTTGCTCCTCAGGTTACTACCTATTCGCACCGTGACGGAATAGACACCATCGATCTTACAGGTGGCAGACTTAAGTTGGTTTATACCGACGAAAGCGTACTTTACATACCCTTGTTGCGCTCGATGTTGCCGGAAACGGAATCTCCCGATTGGAAATTGGGCGTTGTGACGTACACGATAACTTACGAAGGCTTTACTACCGACATGGATATAACCTACGAAAACCGTGCTCTTTCCGTTAAAGAGTTTTTGACTAAGACGGAAGGAGAATACGACGTCACGGGTATAATGGTAGGTCCGATTTCCTCTTTCGGAGCGGCCGAACTGTTGCTCAAAGACACTGCAACAATGGACATCGTGGGTATATACAACAGCGGAATTGCAGGCAAATACAACGCAATTTCTCTGAAACCATCGGTAGTTGACGTAGGCGACGAAGTCATTGTAAAACTCTCATGCGGTCAGGTTACTTCAAACGGAGGAAGCAAGGACAAACATTACGGAAATGCCGTTAACGTTTCTACGTTCACGGAAAATCTGATTGTCGTATCCAAAGACAACGAAGTCAAGTTTGACTTTGCCGAAACTGCCGTCACCGAAATAAGCACGCAGGAACAACTTACGGCGTTTCTTAACAACGAAAACAGATTCTATACTTATGTAAAGTTTACCGGACTTAAAGCAGTAAACAACAACGGAAGTCTGAGATTCTTCTTCGGTGATGCGGTTACCGATCTTAACTCTCAGAAGATCAACGGTTACAGTCCGTATATCTATCATATCAACAGCAATTATTATCTCTTGGAAGGTCACGACAAATATTTTGTGAATTTCCAGTCGACGGATTACGCAAATCCCGTCACGACGGAATATGAAATTTACGCATTGTTTGTTGGAGGCAACAAATATTACCATTGCTTCGCGATTCTGGAAGATTCATGGTTTGTAAATCAGCAAGCACAGGCGTGATTTAAAAAATGCAGTGAAACCTGCCCGTTCGGTCAGGTTTCACTGTAACGTTGTGCAAAGTTACGACGGTAAACCGTCGGTTACACCCGATTAGAACTGTGTGGGACACACAGATTTTAAAATTTTGTTAAGGAGAATTTTTATGAGGAGGCAAGTAATCAAGGTATTGGCATTAGTATTTGCTTTGGCAATGCTTTTTGCTTTGGCTGCATGCAAACCTAATCCCCGTGCTACGGGGATAGAAATAACCTCTCCCCCTGCCAAGACGGAGTACGTTGAGGGCGAAAGGTTTGATGCAACCGGTATGGTTGTCAGTTGCCTGTACAACGACGGTTCCAAACAGACCGTTACCGATTACACGATTGACAAGAACGGCGAGTTGGTTGCAGGCGATAAGCAGATAACCGTAACTTACGGCGAATTCAGCGCGACTGTAGCAATTACCGTTACCGCAAATGACGCGGTTGTTACAGGAATAAAGATTACCGCTCAACCGACCAAGACAAATTATTACGAAGGAGAAACATTTGACCCTGCGGGAATGGTCGTCAAAAAGGTAATGAGCGACGGTACGGAAGTGAGTATTACCGATTATCAGATCGACAAGACCGGCGCGCTTACGCTTGGTGACACGCAGATTACCGTAACCTATCAGGGATTTACGGCAACCGTAAGCATTACGGTAAGCGAAAAAACAGCCAAGGAATTGCAGGTGCTGTCCTATCCCGACAAGACGGAATATGCTCCCGGCGAAACCTTTGATGCAACCGGTATGGAAGTGAAGGTTCTTTACACAGACGGATCGCGCGAACCGGTCACCGACTATACGGTAGACAAGACTGTGCTGAGCGAATCGGACAGATACGTAACAGTCAGTTGGAACGGTCTCAGCGCGACAGTTGCAATTACGGTTAAGCAACCTTCGTCAGACAAGAGCGTTACCGATGTGGAAATTTATTCCGGAGCCGATCTTACGTATACCCGCACAATGGACGTATCTTCAATAGTAAGGTACAAGGCTGTGTACAGTGACGGTACAAAAGACGAAGACTGGACATACGCAATGGCGGAAGACCTTGACAGTTTCTATGTCGAAGGCAACGAACTTGTAGTCAAGGTATCGCTTTTTGTTAAGAACGTTGAAATACAAAAACAACTTCGCGTACCTTTCTCGTCACAGGCAATCACAGTCAGCGAATTGCTGACCAAGCCTGCCGACGGCGAAACGGTGTACGAACTGGAAGGCGTGCTGGTAGCGGTTGCTTCCACAATGGGACGCGTAGAATACATACTTATGGATCCCGAATCGGGAGCCTTTATAGGTGTGGCAGGAATTACCAGTACAGGCAGTATGTTTGACGGCGATTACCTTCCCCGTTTCGAAGTGGGCGACAAGGTAGAATTCCCCGTTACGCTTGTACAGAAGGAAACAAAGGCAAACAACTCCGATTCGGACAAAATTTACGCATCTTTCGCAGGCGGAAGCATCTGGGAAACGGGCGTAGTGGAAAAGGATGTGGAATATACGGTAGATTACTCGGCGGCAACGGAAATAAGCGACCAGCAGGGACTGGAAGCGTTCCTCGGAGCGTCAGCGCGCAGTGAAAACCACTACAAACTTGTTAAACTGAACGGACCGCTTAGCGTTATACGTTACGGAACTACACCCGCACATTACAGATTCTATTACGGAACGCTGTCGTTTGCAAACCACAAGATAGACGGTGTGTCTCCCGTATTCATGAACTCCAACCAGCAGTACATCACGGGTAACACAGTGGGCGAACTGCTTGCAGGCGATGCGTATTGGGCACCCGCAGATTGGAACAATCCCGGACAGGCGTACAAAGACGTCTACGCTCTGTTTATAGGCGGTAACTCTTATTACCACGAATTCATTATACTGTCTTCCGATGCGGTGACGGCAATGCCTCGTTACGAAACGGGAGTGCAGTTGGAAGGACCGGACAAACAGGCTTACGCAGTGGGAGAGAAGTTGGATCTTACAGGCGCACAACTTGAAGTAACATTCAACTACGGCGAAAACGAATTTGTTGCGGTTACATCCGAAATGCTGGATGAACTTACCGTTCCCGATATGAAGAATCCCGGAGACTTTACGGTAAAAGGAACTTACAAGGGATTCGAATTCAGTTTTGAAATTACAGTCAAGTCTGAATTCGCTACGGCAATAGAATTTGCCCAAATGCCTTCTGAAACCGAGTTTAAACTTGCCGAAGGATTCCAGGCGGTAATCGATTCTTTGTGCAAACTCAGTATCACCGTTACCTACGAAAATCTCGAACCTGAAGTAATTCCCGTTACGGAAGGAATGATCAGCATGGAAGGTGAATGGACGGAAGGGCAGCACATCATCACGGTCACCTATCTCGGAGCGACGGAAGAAGTGCACATTACCGTTGTCAACAGCGCTTTGTCTGTTGCGGAAATAAAGCAACTGCCCGCAGGTACTGAAGTTTACGAAATGCAGGGTATCGTAGTGTCATCGGCATTCATTTCGGGTACCGCTTCCAGTCCGGCAAACGGCGAAGTATTCGTAAAAGACAAGACCACCGCAGACATTATCGGCGTCAAGGGATTGGGCATTACATTTGCCGATCCGCTTGCAGGTCTCGAAGTGGGGGACGAAATAATTGTCAGCGTGACTATCGGCGTGACATCCACCAATACTTCCCATTCGGAATGCGGTAAGTTGGCAGCAACAATTGTGGCAGGAAGCAAGCCTACCGTTCTCAGCAAGAACAACAATGCCATGATTGCTCTCGATTCTGCGGTCACTATCAGTTCGCAGGAAGAACTCGTGGCTTTCCTCGAAAATGCGGAAGCACGCAGCGCAAATGCGTATAAACTTGTAAAGTTTGTCGCAGGAACTAAATTTATCGGTAACAGCGGAAGTCTTTATATCACATTTACAGGAACAAATCTCGACACGGTAGAAGTAGACGGAATACGTCCTTACCTCCATTCGATGAATCAGTCGATGACATTGGGCGACGCTACATTTGCCGAATTGCTGTTGGGCGAAGACACATTGCCCAGCGGATTTGCTAATCCTTTCACACTGGAAAAAGACGTGTATCTGCTTTATGTCGGCGGACAGGGAATTTATTACCATCAATTCCTGTTGCTGGGTGCGGAATACATTGTACCCGTTGCGCAATAAGGAGGCGTAAGTATGAAAAAAAGATACAGAATAATAAGTTATTTACTTGCAATTATGTTGGTTGTAGGATGCCTGCCCGTAATAGGAGCGATAGCGCAGAATACCGATCAGGAGGATCTGCGCCAGCCTATCGACAGCAGAAAGCATCTTATACTTGATGCCAACAACAACTACGGAGGTAGCCTCAACGAGGAATTATACGGCAAGGGAGCGCCTTTAAACGGCGAATACGATTACGAAGAAACTCCCTACTGGATGATCAACGACTACTATTACATGAATTCCACACAGGACCGTACGGTAATACCGTATTTCTCTCCTTATCAGCAGACAATGGCGGACAGCAGCGGTCTTGCCTGCGCCCTGATGATAATGAACTACTGCGGTGAAGATGTACGCAATACCTACAACGAACTGGCACTTGTGGAAAAATACGAAGAACTCAACAATACCACGGTATACGGCAACGGCACCGACGCTCCCGGACTGGCAAAACTGTTTGAGGAATACGGATATACCACCCGTGACCGCGACTACATCGACACCGGCGCAACAACCGATGAAAAGATAGCAACGTTCGTTGCATGGGTGAAAAATCATCTTGACAACGGCAGATTTGTTATGGTGAGATTTGAAGACGGTGTGGACAACGGTTGGCGTGTAATCATTGGTATAGACACCATGGGTACAGACCGGGGAAAGTCGGCAGTGCTTATCATGGCAAACCCGAATGACGGCGCCGATCACTTCCAGGACGGCTATTCCATTCAGGCGGCAGGCAGATTTTATCGCTGGTGGTTCGAAGCGCACAACGACGGTACACGGACCGACAAGTTCGATTACCTTGTAGTCGCACCCAAACAGATGATAGAATTTGACAGACAGGCTGAAAAGGGCGACACCTTGCAAACCGTGCCCGAGTTGCATCTGCTGCGCAATGCCGACGGCAGTTACGGCGGATCGACCAACGTTGCACTTTACGGCAACGGCACTCCCTACAACGGAGCAAGAGATCAGTTGACGGGTATTTACCACAAATTTGTAGATTACTACAACATGACGAGCGAAGGCACGCGTCTGATATTGCCCAATTATCGCGGATTCCAGCAGACGATGGCGTCATCGTGCGGTATCTGTTCAACAATGACGGTACTGGCTTATTACGGTTACGATGTCTCCGAATGGAACGAAGTTTTCCTTGTAGAACGCTACCAGGATGTCAACGACAAGATTATCTTTAACTCAGGTGTAGGCGGTTCGGGACTGAGAAAACTTGTGTTAAATCTCGGATTTGCTTCTTCGGACTACAAGTCGTACGCATCGGCAAATTACGTCAGCGACGAACAGTCAATGATATTCTCCACCTACGGCGAATTTACCCAATGGGTAAAGCAAAATCTGTCCAAAGGAACACCCATGCCCGTTTCGTGGCGTCCTCACGGCGGTCACTGGGAAGTTATAATAGGTTACGATGACATGGGAACAGATTACCCCTATGACGACGTACTTATTCTGGCAGACTCCGGAGACACATGGGACCATTACCAGGACGGTTACAACACCTATACGGCAACTCAATTTTACGCACAGTGGTTCAACGGCAGTTTCACATACAATCAGCAATACAACGTGTTTGACAATGTAATGGCGTAAAATTGAAAACGGCGGAGGAGCGTGACGCTCCTCCGTTTTTTTTTCAGACACAACGCAACGTGTCTGTCAATACTTGCTGATTTCAATTGAAAAGAGCAGCCGTAAAGACTGCTCTTTTTTACTCTTTATATTCGGTGAATTTTTTCATTGAACAAAAATCTGTTTAGTTTGCAACATAAACTTAGAACTTTGATCCAGATAAGGTTAAAAAAAACAGAGCCGCGTGTTCAAACGCGACTCTGCCTGGCAGAACATGTGTAACGTAAATCGAATAATGATTATTCAGCACTCCTCTATATCATCTGCTTCAAACTTGTCTTCATTCCCTATAAGGTTATTGAAGCGTTGATCTAATTTATTACGAAGCTTTTTTAATACATTAATTATTATATCTGAACTATCGACGCATACTTCATATAATTCTTGAAATCTAATGACTCTATTCGTGACTTTATTGATACCTTCCGATGATGCTAATTTGTATTTTTTTAGTCTTTCATACATTATTTTTTCTTCATCAGTGTCACATTCTATTTGCATATCATTTCTAAATAATGAATAAGCAGAGACAAACAACCTGAATTTTTGTAAAATATGTTTATTTAATGATATATTGTTGTCAATCATTTTAAATGCCATACAAAACAATGAATACATCTGCGCTTTTTTAGAAACAAATTGTATTGTTTGCTTGTCAGTTAATTCATTGATTATTTCCATCGCACCTGTAATTCTATTTTCTAAATGACAATCAACATCAAAACTTTTAGCATAGTCATCGTAATAATCGTTAATCTTCTTGCCGTTTGTTTGATCTACAATCCCTTCATTCGCCAATATATAGATAGAGCAGCAGAATTCAACATCTTTCATGCGCTTAGCATCTGAAGCACTGAAGACTTTTTTTTCATTCCAGAAATCAAGTGTCGATAATGCTTCGCTTTTATCTCCAAAAGCACTGTCCTTGCTGTTTCTTTTTTCTTGCATGTTTAAAGAATAATTTGTTAAATTCAATCTATAAAATAATGTTTTTACCACGTTTAATGAACAGTCGGGATCTATGTTAACAATAGATACAGGATATTGCCAAATTCTAGTTTTTGCCGCATCATCTAATTCATAGAAAAATTTGCTTCCATAATTTTTCTTAATTGTCTCATCAAGTAGACATTTCTCTGTAAGTTGAAAATCCCCTGCGACATACTCTGCTATTGTAGTAATACGTTGTTGTCCGTCAACGACATGCGTTGTTGTATAACCGGTTTCAGGCTCCGTTGATTGTGCCCAAAAAAACACTTCTGGCATTACTAACCCTAAAAGAATAGTTTCAATTAATCTAACTTTATCCTCATTATTCCATACTTTCCTTCTCTGGTATGACCTATCAATAATAAGTCGGCCATCAAGAAAATCTCTATTTATTTCTTGTATGGTTTTTGAGTTCCTCGTAAAATCATATTTCATTTTTTATACTCCTTTGTATCGTTTTGATGTTTTGAATGTTATAATCTTGAAAATCTTCCCAGGAATTGTATAATCGGAAAGTTATCTCATGTCGAATGTATAATGTATCAATCAACCTTTTCTTTATTTGATCTGTCAAATCATTCCATTGCAATCTACAGCCTTCAATCTTTTGAAGATTTTGTTCGTTGATGTAACCTCTATAGATTTCTCTGAAAATATGTGTTTCATAAAGATTCTTGTATTCATTTTTATAACAGTTTTTTAGTAATCGCCAAAATTTATTAAACAAAATTGGCGATACAATTGCAATATCCAAATCAGATACTTTTCTTGTTTCTTCATTATTATTAAACGGTGCAAAGATTTTGTTGGGTGATAAGCTATAACCTATTTTCCCGCTTCCAACCATAGTAATAGAGTTTATGCTAATGTTTAATTGTTTACTTATGAGGACACGATATTGCTCTAATATATATTGATGTTCATCTTGTGGAAGCTCTAAAATATTTTCCAAATACCAGTTCTCAGTGCATACAATATATTTTGTATAAAACTGTTCAGCGGATAGTATTTTTAGATCATTTTTTATTGTTGTTATGTCGTAAGTCATTTTAATTATTTCCTTATAGACTGTGTAAGAAACTCATTAATTGTGTTGCTATTCTTTTTGCCATTAAATATGGAACGCCATTGCCGACTGTTTTGAACATGCTACTCTTTGTTAAAGTACAATCAACACAAAAGTTTTTAGGCAAAGTTTGTAAGGCCAAAGCTTCAGCAACAGTTAGTCTTCTACTAAAATAGGGGTGTAGATGAACTTCGTTGTTTCCGTAAGCTACAGTGGGGGAGTATCTCCAACGGTGCAACCTCTTAAAAGATTTTTTAGTCACATCTCCTTCGTAAATTGTAGCAAATCTGGCAGTAGATTTGGGCCTAAAAAAATCTTTTGAATTTTCATGATTTAATACATCATTCTTTTTAAACCAATATTCGACAGTCAGCGTTTTTAAAATTTTTTTAGGACAAGGAAGCTCACTTCTTTCTTTATAAGGTGAAAATGTTGGCCATTTGAGTGCTTTGATTTTTTCTATGGAATATTTTTGCCCCCAATCAAGTCTATTAATTAATTGCGCTTGCGCAACTGTAGCATCTTTATTAATTATTTGTGATAAAACACCAATTAATATAATACGTTCTCTATCTTGAGGAACGCCATACTCCAATGCATTGTTTAACCTATCAATTAACACATATCCTACCTTTTTTAATCGTTCTTTCATCTTTTCATATTCTATATGGTGTTTTTTCGTTGTTAGAAGTCCTTTCACGTTTTCAAAAACAAAGAAATCTGGTTTATTTTGGGTAATAATGTTTTCATAAGAGAACATTAGCTTTCCATTGTCTCCCTCAACTCCTTTATTCTTTCCCGCAATAGAAAAATCAGGACACGGGGGGCCCCCAATGAAGCCAACGAATCCATCGTTTCTTGCTCGCTGAACAAACGTTGACAATTGCTGTTGACGTTCACATAAAAAGTCATCAATGCTATTATTATAATAACCATATTTCGGCGTTTGCATATGCATTTTATTTCTTGCATATTTGTATGCTTTTAGGAAATCTGCATTATACTCATTTACAAAAACTACCTCGTAACCACTCTTTTCAAATCCGAGATCTAAAAATCCAATCCCAGAAAAGAAAGAAAAAATATCAACATGTTTGCAATTCATAACTCCTCTTTATGCGATATACTCTAGTTCTATTTTAGTCTTTAACCCATTGAAATCATTTTCTTCCACTTCCATAAATGATTTTTCGTTAAATCCAACGACCAACACATGGATGAAATCATTGAAAGAGTATATTTTTTCAAATGCGGTTTCGATGTTGTCTCTAATAATGTCAGTTTTAGTAATTAAACAGTCGTGCTGATAAGCCCTATTAATTGTGATAGTTCTTCCATTAGGATGAGCTGCGTTCAGATGCTGATTAGGTGTCAACGCAATTAAATTCTCAAGGTAGTACGATATCTCAGGATATTCACTTGCCGAAAAAATATGATGTATATGCGTTGCTCTTTCTGTGTCGCCTGGCATTTCGCTCAAACCTGCTCGATATGTGTCATTGTATAACTTCAATCTGTGTTTTGCCTTTGTAGACATATACCTGAAGTATGCGTCATTAATAACAATATGGTGCTGAGCTATATAATCTTTTCGAGAAACCGATTTGGGCTTTTCTGCATATATGTCTCTAAAATTGTCTCTATTATACATTAACATATCATAGGTAATTGCATGTTTCGAAATCCGGCCACGTTCTGTTCCGTATGTCCGTTTGGCAAAGGATAAAGGGTTAAGTACTTTAATGAAAATACGTCTACATTCTACTATTCCCGCATCAGTATTTAAACCATTTACAGAAGTCTTATTGCCGATATTTGTGTTTCGAATGGTAAAACGGCAAAATTGTTCTTTCACCATTTCATAGGTGTCTTTATTTGGATTTTCAAAAAAGACATTAAAATATTGCATTAACCCAGAATCTGACAATACTTTTTCTACATATTTTATAATAAACGAAAGTGCATTTCTTTCTCGCAATGCTATGTGTCTAAGCAATTCACGATTTAAAACGATGTATTGATTTTCTCTGCCTCGTTTGGTTTCTTCTAATATACCCGCATAAGCCAACATTTTCATCGGTTGTTGAAAAAATTTGTCATATTCATTTTCGGCAGAAGAATCAGCCACATCAACTTTTCTGAAAATAGCTTGTACATTTTCTATTGCATAATTAGAAAACCATATATCGCGAGAAGTGAACACAGCTCCTTCACCGTATTCTTCAATGTAGTTATCTATGCAGTCTGCAATTATGCATACAACGTCAGGAGTACATTTTTGATCAATCCAACGTGCATTATGATGTACGCGAATGTCAAAGTTTTTTCCGTTGAAAAAGCTTTCAATCTCTTGCTCTGTCATTTCTTTCTCCTTATTCCAAAAAAGTAAACTGAATTATTGTCAATATTTAATGAACGTGTTCCGTAATTTCTTGCAATTCTATAATACAAGCGAAAATCGTCGGTTGCATAAAACGCTAAATCTGCTTGAGAAATCATAACACCTTTATCTTTTTGAATTAGCAACGCTACCGAACCATTAGCAATGGTATTCTTTGGCAAAAAACAGGCACGCGGAGCATAACTTAAATTAGGGACTAAAACCACATTATCTCTATCAAGAAAACGAGCGATACTTAGATTATCAATCGTAGTCATATAGGAATCGTACCCGTCAATATCTATTATTTCATTAGAGCCAATATTCCGTGATTTAAGGACGCGATATTTACCATGAGCGGAAAGCATTGAATTTACAATCTGGCGGTCTCTAAAAGCCTCAAAAACACCTAAATGCATTTGACTAGCTATTTCATCAAACCTTTGGTTTCGGTATATTAACCAAGTTGGATAAATATCATCTGTAATATATTCTTGTTTTTGAATAACATCGATACTTTGAGTAATGGATACAACATGAGTAATCGATGGAGATTTTTGTGAAGTAAATATTAAATTTACCGTTTCGATTTTAACACCCTTAAATCCATTTTCCCCGAAATCCAAAATAGAAGAAATGTGGGATCCTTTGATTAGTTTTCTGATTTCTCCATATTCTGGAGCATTTAATACACTTTTAGGAACAATCAACGAAACCCAACAGCCATCACAAAACGCCTTTTCAAGAAACCATACAAATAAGTTGACACTTTTAGTTATTTTGCTATTTCTTCTGTATTCCTTTATAAGAGAAACATCTTTTACTTTCGCATATGGAGGATTTCCGATAATTAAATCAAACTTTCGACCTGTTATAGGGAGTTTTAAGTAGTCGTCATGAATATAAATCATGGCAACATTGGGATATTTATCCCGATAAAATGTTTGAAAAATCAGCTCCGCAATTTTTAGTTCATTCTTGTCTATATCAACAAGATAGATTTCTAGAATTTTTTTATCTTTATATTTTTCTGCAATAAATGGTAAAAAGTTTCCAGCCCCGACAGATGGTTCTAAAACCCTAATATGATTTTCATTTGAAAAATCTGGCAGTTCTGCCATGATTCTTTGACAAATCATTGTGTCAGTATAAAAAGCTGCCGTTACATCACGATTAGGATTTAGATATTCAGCAGCTTGATATACACAATCTACCGGTAATTTTGTACCATAGTTTTGTATGCAATTTACCAAATCATCTAAAGTCTTAATTTTATATTGATCTAAAAAAGTTTGTAAAGTCATTTATCTTCAGCCTTTTTTATGTTCTCCGCAATCTGTCTGAAAATTTCAGTTGGAACAGCTTCTCCAATTGACTGTCGGATATTTATATCATTTTGTTCTAAATATTTTATTTTTTCCGCTAGAGGAAGAGCGTTAAGTTCGTTCAAAGAATGATCAGTCCATCTAAAAGAGGAGGGTATGGACATCATTCTCATTAATTCCCGGATACTGAAGACTCGGTCATCTACAGGGTGAACGGTATTTTGGCTTGCCAAAATATCATTTCGCGTATGAATACATGGAGCAACCTTGTCCCAGCACTGGCGAGTATATTTATCGCCATTACCATTTTTTGAGTAAATTTTTTCTCCGTTTTTATAATAGTGCGGGAGTTTATTAGGATCTGTATTGTCAAAGGCACATTCACCTTCTTTCAAATCTCTAATCCAATGACGCATTTCAGGAGTATATTTCCTAAAATAATGGAATATATCGTCAGGAGCAATCTCTCCCATAACATTAAGCGGGGGCAAGTCACCAATTACTTGCCGCAAAGATTTTTCTTCTCTAAATTCAGGGAATAAACTGTCAGGACTTAAATTAATATCTTTTCTAACTCCAATCACGAGGGTTCTTGTTCTACTTGAATTTGAGCCATAATTTTTAAAATTTAAGACTTTGCTTTCAATAACATAATCATCAGAAAGATTGTCGTCTATGGCGATTTTAATTTTCTTATCAACGCCATCTAAATCCGTACATATTGTATTCAAAAAGGCCTTTACATTCTCGAGAACAAAATATTTAGGTTTAATTTCTTTAATAAGCGCAATGGAAGCAACAACAAGAGAATTCCTTTTTTGCTCATTTTTCTTTTTATGGTTAGCAACAGACATACCTTGGCATGGGGGCGTTGCAATAAGGACTGTAAGATCGTCAATATGCTCGTTTTCTTTCCAAAATTCAAACTGTTGCATTATTAGATCATGAGTGCATTTAGATAATATATCTCCCGCTATATAACCACTATTGTATTTACATTTATGATTACATCTTTGGACTTCAAGACGTTTTGCAAGTAATTCATTGGTCGCAATACAATCAAATCCCTCCATTTTAAAGCCATAGCAACCTATTCCAGCACTACTGAATAACGAAATATAAGTTAGCTTGTTCATTTCACATCCTCCGCAGGTAAAATATCTACAACCTCAGAAATATTACAACATAACACTTCGCATATTCTCATTAAAACATCCATACTTACAGTTTGATTTTTCCCAAGTTTCGCCAAAGTTGCAGTACCTATATCTGCCTTTAGGCGCAAATCTGTTTTAGTCATGTTTTTGTCAATCAATAATTTCCATAGCTTATTGTAGCTGACAGCCATTTTAAACCTCGCATGTTCGCATTCTTGAATATATTATACAGAAATTTGAAGCAAAAAGCAAGTGTGCAATGTTATATAAATTAAAAAAAATTTCGTATTTGGCACCACGGCGTGTGCTTGTCATAGACAAGTGGCGTCGCTTCGCTCCGCCAGACAAGCACACGCCGCTACAAAAATAATCAGGCTGAACGGAAAGCGAGAGCGAAGCGGAGTCGCCCGCTGAACCGCTTGGGCGAGCTTCCGCTTTTACGCTCTCTCGTATTTTTCCTCGATATAGCCTTATTTTTTTGTTATACGGTATTGTGATTGTTATTCTCCGAACATTGCCTTTCGTGGGCATATTGTCGCATACTCCTCGGGAAAGTAAACGGTCGTAAAATCCTTGCGTAAAAGTCTGAATTAAAAGACAGAAAAGCAAGGATTTTTCTTTTGCCCGCTGACTTTCCCATACAAATAATAAAGACACATTCCTTTTACCGTCATATGCTCCTTTTTGCCTGCCGAAAGGCAATCAGATTTCGGAGGTAAAAGACAATGGAAAAATTAAGACAAGGTTACGAAATATTCTACCGGAATATTTCCACGAAAAATGTGATGCGCATGGAGAAACTGCCTGCGATTAATTTGTGAACTTTAAGGTTCGAATCGCTGCCTCTTTGGCAGGATTTTCCCCGATTTTATTCGAACCCCCGTCAAAAGTGTAAAAACGGCTCAAAATTGCTTGTTTTAGAGTGGAATGCCATATTTTAGGCAAGAAAAAATCCTAAACCAAACTTAGGTGTTCGATTTAGGATTTGTTTGGCGGAGAAAGAGGGATTTGAACCCTCGCTACGGTATCCCGTACTACACCCTTAGCAGGGGCGCCCCTTCGACCTCTTGGGTATTTCTCCATAAGCTCGGTAGTAATTGTTTATTGTGCTAAGTCATTAGCCTTGTTATTTTAGCATAAATATCCCGTAAAGTAAAGTTTTTTAGACTGATTGTTTGTAAAAATTTAAAGTTTTGTTAAGTCCGCCTTTTATAGGTAGATTACTTTGTCTAACAACTTTAAAATAAAGGAATAAATCGCGGGCACGGATTTCCCATATTTAAATTGATTGCGTAAAACAACATTTAAATAAAGGGTGTACAGTGTCAGTTATATATGATACAATGTAAAAATGAAAGTCTTTAAAATCGATGATACTTCCTGCGGAATACGCTTTGACGTGCATTACAGAACAGGAAATTACAAAAATATCAACATACGGGTGAACGGTAGCGGTGTAGTCAGTGTTTCTGCCAACAGACGTACAGATTTTGACCGTGTGTATGACTTTGTGTGGAGCAAGCGAAAGTGGATATACCGAAATTTGCAGCGTGTAGTGACACGACAGAATAATTTCGCAGACGTCATGCGTGGCGAATGCCTTTATTTGTCGGGTAAAAAGATACCCGTTTCCGTTAAAAAGGGAAAGGGCAACAAAGTAGTTCTGTCAGACGAAACGGCGCAGGTCACCGTGCGCAATACAGACATATCTTACGTGGCAAAGGTTATACTTAAATGGTACGGCCAACTTACTTATGTGCAACGTATCTTTGATCGTTGTGTCGAAAGGTGCACCTTTATAGCACATGTTCCGCATTTATCGATGCGTATAAGTAAAAACCGTCTGGGAACGTGCTACCCTTCTCAAAACAAGATTGTGCTCAACAGTCTGCTTGCCGCAGGCGAAGAACATCTTGCAGAGACTGTGTGTCTGCACGAACTGTGCCATCTCATATACAGCGGACACAATAAAAACTTTTATACGTTGTTGCAAAAAGTGCAACCAGACTATAAGAAATATCAAAAACAGGCTAAAGAATTTTTCCCTTCCTACTATAATGCTTTGATGCAGTGCGGACAATAAATTTGCTGTATTTTCCTAAACTTAAATTACTGAATCATCTTCTGAAAGGCAACAGATCTTCTTCTCCGCAAAACTTGTCGGAAATAAGGTCGTTGCCTATATAATTTGCCCTTGTTATGGCAGTAAATCCGTATTTTTTTCTTATCTGATCCAGCGAAAATTCCAGACGCTGTTTTTTTTCATCCTGAATATTAAACAAACTCATTTGCAGGCAGTTTCCCATTTCGGCAAGGTCGCTTGCAGTAACGCTCAGCGAACGCAACGGCAACTGATTTTCGGGATTCCACAATTTGTGCAGAATCGACAATGCTGCCGCGGATATTTCCTGTGCCACGCAAGTACAGTAAACTTTGCATTGTTTTCCCACGTGCGTCAAATTGTTGTACCGAAGTGACAGATGTACGGTATTACATTGCATTCCGTATCTGCGCAGCCGTGTTGCAACCATTTCCGAAAGATAGGCTATCACTCTTTCGGCGTCGTCGTATGTTGTCATATCGCGCAACGTGGTAGTGCCGTGTCCTACGCTTTTTACGGTGTCGGTGTGAGAATTGGGATTTACCTTGTCGTCATCCAACCCCAATGCGCAACGTTGCATTTTTTCTCCGTTGATGCCGAAAACTCTTTTAAGCGCCGATGTGTTTGCAAGCGCAAGATCGCCTATGGTAATTATTCCCATCGAGCGCAGTTTTTCCTTGGTTTTGCCGCCTATAAACAGCATTTCCGATGTTTCCAGCGGCCAAACTTTTTGTTTGAAATTGTCCCTGTCTATTACCGTTGTGGCATCGGGTTTCTTTAAATCGCTTCCCAGTTTGGCAAACACCTTGTTAAAAGATACTCCCACCGAAATGGTAAGTCCCGTTTCTTCCTTTACTTGTCTGCGAAGCATATCGGCAATTTCCGCCGGTGTTCCGAATATCTTGCTGTGCGTAACGTCCAGCCAGCATTCGTCCAGTCCGAATGACTGTATAAGATCTGTGTAGCGTGAATAAATCTCTTTTACGCGGTGAGAATAGTGCACATACAGGTCAAAGTGAGGTGGCACGCAAATCAGTTCGGGACATTTCTGTTTTGCCTGCCAGATGGCTTCTCCCGTCTTTACGCCCATTTGCTTGGCTGCGGTGTTTTTGGCAAGTATTATGCCGTGCCTGTGTTCCGGATTTCCCGACACTGCCACAAATTTGCCTCGAAGATCGGGATTTTCGGCACATTCAACCGAGGCGTAAAAGTTGTTCAGATCGCAGTGAAGTATATCCATTTCAAACATTCTCCTGAAAGTCATCATTGTAATTTTAGAACATATGTTCAAATTTGTCAAGAGGTCGTATGATTTATTTTTGCTAAAATACCGCATACTATATATAGTTTGCGAGGTGAAATTATGAAAGATACTACAGATATAAAAGTTTTGCGCAGCGACAGAGAAATAGCAACGTTGCTTAAATGCGGAGAAACGCAGTTGGAAAGTATGGGATATACCGAACACAGCGAAAGGCACCGTCTGGTAGTAGCAAGACGCGTAAGGCAGATACTGGAAAAAACAGGACACGACGAAAAAGCATGCCGTCTGGGAGAGATTGCGGCATATTTGCATGATATAGGCTGTGCAATAAATCGGCACAATCATGCGCAGAGCGGTGCTTTAATTGCTTATGAACTGTTGTGCGCAAGGGGAATGAGTTGTGCGGACGCGGTAATTGTGGCAAATGCCATTGCCAATCATGACGAGCAGCACGGACATCCGTCCTCTCCGATTGCTGCGGCGTTGGTGATTGCCGACAAATCTGATGTGCACAAAAACAGGGTACGTCCAGACAAATTAGATGAAAATCGCAGGTTGGCGGATAAAGATGACATTCATGACAGAGTCAACTTTTCCGTGTTGGAAAGCAGTTTGTCGATAGACATTGAACAAGCAAAAATAATAATGAGTTTGCGACTGGATGCTGAAGTAAGTTCGCCTATGGATTATTTTGAAATATTTCTCAAACGGATGAAGATGTGTCAGCAAGCGGCAGCGGTGTTCGGAATGGAATTCGATCTCGAAATAAACGGTCAGGTACTTGCCTGACCGTTTATTTCGGATGTGCAAGAAAAAGCGCTGTCAACCGGCATTTAATCTTTAAGTGCAAATTGCAGATAATGTGATTAATATATCCTGCTGAAAATCAGGTCGTTTGCGCTGTAAAACAACGGGGCACATTTAGTTTGTTTCGCATTGTTGCCTTCTCGTGACCGTAAAAGAACAAGTTGTACGTTTATTTTTAATTAAATGTTCTGTAATGTGTTTACAAACCGATGTTTGTGTGCTATAATTACCTACACAAATGCGGACAATTAACTCAGCTGGGAGAGTGTCTCCTTGACGTGGAGGAAGTCACAGGTTCGAGTCCTGTATTGTCCACCAGCTGTCTCTTATACACGTCTCCGAGCCCACGAGACAGGCAGAAATCTCGTATGCCG
>ENA-OYZE01000246-OYZE01000246.1-human-gut-metagenome-genome-assembly--contig:-NODE-246-length-22571-cov-9.721354_pt1 | contig 22571 bp, 15 predicted proteins | sample MGYA00243259_ERZ653469 | MGnify/ENA primary metagenome ERZ653469 (study PRJEB26926, sample SAMN06164913) | human gut metagenome | biome: ENVO:00009003; feature: ENVO:2100002; material: ENVO:00002003...
CGTCGGCAGCGTCAGATGTGTATAAGAGACAGTATTTGACGCGCGTCAATAGTTGATGAGCGTCTTTGATTTGGAATCGAGGTTTTTCTTGTAGAAAGCGTGGGTGAAGGAGGTGTCGTCCAGGAGATAGTCCTCCTCGCTGATGCGGATCGCGATGGAGCTGTACTGCGGGTTGTCGTAGTCGAGCTCGTCGTTCTGAAAGGCCTTCCTGCACGCGTTGGGCGACATCCCGATCGTCTTATTGAATTCGTGTACCATCTGCGCATAGGAGGGGAACCCGACCTGTTTTGCGATCTCGGTGACGGTCAGCCCCGTATCGCGCAGCATACGCAGACTCTTGGAAATGCGCAGTTCGTTGACCGTCTGCATGATCGTCTTGCCCGTGTGTGCCTTGAATTGGGTCGCAACATACGATTTGTGATAGCCGACTTCTCTTGCGATGTCGTCGAGGGAGATCTTCTGGTTGAGGTGATGTTTGATATAGAGCTGGATCTTCTTGATATAGTGCGCCCCGTATTGCTCGTACGCGACAAGGCTCTTTGAGATCTCCATGAACAGCATGAGGATGTGCCCGCGGAGGATGCAGGCGTCCTCGAGGTGCATATTCGTGTTCATGATCGCGTAGATGAGGTCGCGCAGGGAGCTGTCGATCTTGGAGAGGTTGGGGATGACGGTGTAGCCGTCGGGGGAAAAGGCAAGTTTTTTTAAGCTGGTGCGCTCGATCAGGGCGGCGTAGCTGATGGCAAACAGCGTATTGATGCCGAAGGGCTCCTCCTTCTCATCGGCCTGCGGGATGAGCTCCACGTTGTAGATGACGACCTCCTCTTCCTCGATCTGCAGGCGGTGAAACAGATAGGCGTCCAAAAAGATGAGCTCCCCCTGATGCACGGCGATCTTTTCGATCTTTTCCGCCTCCGCGTCGGATGCCGAGCGCATGATCTCGACGTTGAAGCTGCCCTTGGCGGAGTACATCATCTCGAAATAGGAGTGATTGTGCATCCCCATGTAGAAGGATGGCGTGAACTTTTTGATATAACACGACATGGGTTTGAGCTCGCGGTTGCCGATGTCTTTGAAACGGATCTCTTTCATGTTCTTATTTTAACACAAATGTTCCGATGAATCAATGGCAAAAAGGCAAAAAAAGGGGCAACTTCCACAAAAATATATAAGTCACAATGAAATAAATTTGGATAAATTCGCCAAAAGGGGTTGTCGAGCACGGGGGAGGGGTGCTATACTTGCGGTGCATCGGATGTTAGAAAATCAAAAAAAGTATGATTTTCTGACATAAAATTAAAAAACGGAGGAGGAATTTATGACAAAATTGCGTAAAAGAGTGTCGGCTGTTACGCTTTCGGCGGCTTTGGCCGCGATGGCGGCAGGCTGCGTTGCAGGGTTCGTACCCCGCTTTGCAAACGCGGAAACAGACGCGGAAGCGGCAGAGCTCGCTCCGATCGCCAAGTATGAGTTCAAGGATGAAACCAACTTCGGCAAGGACAGCATGGGAAATTACGATATGTCCTACCGCAACTTATGGGTGGAAGGCGGCACGGGGCCGCTCCTCGACAAGGGCACAATGATCGAAGGCGGCGGCGTGGAGTTCAACGGTGAATTCTGCGTTGCACAGGATCAGAACAACAACATTTTCTCCGATGTCACCGCCTTTACGCTTGCCTTTGAGCTCAAGACGTCCGCTAATGAGGAGTGGCAGCACTATCTCGGAGTTGCCGATCATACCCAAAATTATCTTGCCGTTGTCGGACGCGGCGGGAATGCCGGTTCTGCCGAAGCGAGCCAGGCGGCTCTGAATGCGTACGGAACGGGCGCGGGGACATATTGGGACAGCGCATTTTTGAGCGATTCTTCCGCATGGGGCAAAGCAGAGACAGATTTCCAGAAAGTCATCATCAGCGCGCAGCCCGGCGGGCAGTTCAGGGTATTTATCAACGGAACAGAGTTTGTCAAGGACGGAAAACTCCCCGCAACGCTTGCGGAGGATTGGAGCCCCTACGATGCGTCGGTTCCGTTTTCGATCGGCGCACGTTATAACGGCGCGGCAGACAGAACTTCCAAAGGTGCGGTCAAGAACGTGGTGTTCTATGACTTCGCAATGGATGCGGACTGCGCGGCGGCATACAACGCGAACGGCAAAGTGACCGCGGATGACGTGAAGGGCATGACGACCATCACCGGCCTTTCCGTCACGGACGAATCGTTCGGCGAAAACGCTCCCACCAAAGTCACCCTGTATGCAGGGATGTCGGCGGAGGATATGCTCGCGCAGATGAATGAAGCCACTGCAACGGTCACGCTCTCCGACGGCTCGACGGCGACTGCGCCCGTCACCTGGACGAGCATCACGCAAACGGACGGCACCTATTATGCGAACGGCACGGTAGATACCGTAAAAGTCGGCTATGCGAACGTGTACGGCAGCACCGTCAGCTTTGCGCTCGACGTTGCCAAGATCGAGAACATCGGCGAACCGCAGTTTGAAGGCGAGGTCACAAAGGGCGAACTTCTCGACAGCATGACGGAAGAGGAGATGCTCGCGCTCATCAACACAGCGACCGTTACCGTCACCCTCCCGGGCGGCGCGACCGAGGAAGTCACCGTCACATTCACGCGCATCGAGGGCAATATGGGCGTCTATACCGCCTGTGCGGACGTCCTTCTCAACGGCGCGGCGGTCGGTACCGTCCTCGTTCCCATCGATGTGACCGAGACCAACGAGGGCGATATGCAGGAGCTCTTGCCCGTCGCCAAGTACGAATTTGAGGATGTCTCCAACCCCGGCAAGGACAGCATGGGCAACTACGATCTCGGCCTCGTTGCAAAAGAGGGCGGTGATACGAGCAATCCCTGGAAGACAGGTACGATCGAAAACGGCGTGATCTATTTGGACGGCACGGATATGCTTGCCTGCGCGGCGATGAACGACGTCGGCGATAACCTGGATAACGGCTTTACGCTCAACTTCCAATACCGTCAGGACGGGGCTCAGCTCAACGCCTGGAATACGCCGGTCGGGTTCGGCTTTAACGATTGGAATGTCAGCACAGTCTGCAGCTTCCGCGTGGAAGGCGGCTACAATCATCTGCGTGTCGCCGGGCACGGCGGCGTTGCGGAAGGGGACGGGAACACCTTCTACGGCCCCGTTGTCGTACAGGACGGCACGGACAGAATGCACAATGTGACGCTGAGCGTCCGCCCCGGTGAAAAATTCAACGTGTATGTGGACGGCGCGCTTGCTTATTCGACGGACTGCCCCGAAGGCTGGAACGTATCGCATTCCAACATGGCGTTCTCGATCGGCGGTGAGTGTGTCTGGGGCAACGGCTACAATTCCTTTAAGGGTTGGATCGACAACGTCAGTATCTACAACTTTGCGGTCAGCCTCGAACAGTCCAACGCATATTGGGAAAAGGGCAAACTGACGGTCGGCGATATGGACGGCGAGATCATCACCTCTATCGCTTCGACGCCCAAGTTTGAAAACGATGAAGTGACGAACGGCAATCTGACCGACAGACTGAGCAACACGCAGGCAGTCCGCCGCGTCAATCCCGCCACGGTGGACGCCGTGTTTGAAAATGAAGAGACGATCGCGCTCAACGTCACCTGGCAGGGCTTGGAACAGGACAGCGACGGCAAGTGGTACATCGTGGGCGTCGTCGATCCGAGCAACATCGGTTATGCGACCCTTCTGACGACGGCACAGGAAGTGCGGCAGGAAGTCACGGTGGAGCGCGTGGCGCGTGCGGTCAGCGTGGCTTCGGGCGTCAAGAACGGCTCGGTCACGGCAGATAAAGAGGAGGCATACCTTGGCGATACGGTCACGTTTACCGTGACGCCCGACGAAGGCTACGAAGTCGACAGCGTGACGGTCAACGGCGAAGCGCTTACGGCAAATGCCGACGGAACCTATACCTATACGGTGGAAGGCATCGAGGACATCGAAGTCTCCGCATCCTTCAAGGCTTCCTCGACCGAGGGCGGCGAAGGCGAAGGCGGCGAAGGCGGCGAAAGCGGCGCGGACGTCGGGTGCAACGGCGGCTGCAGCGGCGGGATCTCGAGCAGCCTTGGCATCGGCAGCGCGGTCGTCATTGCGGCATCTGCTGCGGCGGCGATCCTGTTCCTCAGAAGAAAAAAGGACGATAAGCACGAATAAGGAGGGTTTCCATTGAAACAGACGAAAAAGAAATGGCTTCAGATCGCGGGAGCCGTAAGTGTGGCGGCGGCGCTTGCGATCCCGATGACGGCGTGCGGGCCTATGGCGCCCGACGACGATGCTCCCTACGAACCGCCCGAAGAATGGCACGAGGAAGTGGTGGACAACATCACGATGTTCTGCAACGACTGGGAACAGTTCAACAACGGCGCCGCCGTCAGGAGCCCCGTGTATAAGGAGCTCGTCAAAGCGGCGGGTACAGAGCTGAAAGCGAAATCGACGGGCAATGAGACGTACTATTCCCAGCTCGATCTGATGCGCGTGGAGCAGCAGCTTCCCGAGATGTTCATCATCGACGGGCCGACCAATCCCGAACTGTACCGCGGCCTCATCCGCGACGGCGAGGTCATTCCCATCACCTACTACGTCAACGAGAACACCAAGGATAAGTATCCCTATCTCTATGAGTATCTCGAGCAGTTCTCCTACATGAAGACCAATCTGTCCTATGCGAAGAACGAGATCTGGTTCATCCCCGTCAAGTGGACGAACGAGAAGTCGCTCTACGTCAGAAGAGACTGGATCCGCAATCTTAACAACAAGATCGACGAGATCCTCGTGGGAGACGGCGTGGTGTCCGATGCGTCGGAGGTGACGGACGAGCTGCGTGCGGAATACCGCTTCAGCGAGGAAGGCCCTGCCGATCTCGGGGAATTCTACCGCCTTGCCCGTGCGTTCACGCTGTACGATCCCGACGGGAACGGGCAGAAGGATACCTACGGCTATGTGACGGAAGAAAACCGCGACATGGATTCCTGGCTGCACGTCGCTTACGACAGCCCCTGGAAGATGTGGGTCGCGGACGAGGAAGGCAACTATCACAATACGGCGACTTCGGACGGCTCCATGCTCGCGACGTCGCTGCTCAACAAGATGATCTCCGAAGGCTACATGAGCCGGGAAGTCGGCATCAATACGGTCGGCAACAAGCAGGACGACTTCGCGATGGGCAAAGCGGGCATGATGTACGCGCACAACTGGTACAACGTCATCAGCGCGAACATGATGAGCGCCGTCAGCGGGCTTTCGATTGAGGGCGCGCGCGACAGGATCCTCATCTGCGATCCTCCCGCAGGCGCCGACGGCAGCTTCGGCGGCCAGGGCAATGTGTATTACTACCGCGGGTGGTGCATCCGCGAGGGCATGAGCGTGGAGCGCCTCGAGGCCTGCCTCAACCTCATGGAATACCTGCACAGCCCCGAAGGCATCGAGCTCGTGACGTACGGCGTGTACGGCGAGCATTGGGAATGGGCGAACGACGAGGTCGGCGGCGAGCGCGTGACGCTCTGCGAACCGGACGGGCAGGGCTTCGTGCAGGAGCTGCGCTGGACGGACTACGCGGCGTTTGCAAGCTACCTCACCTATACGCCGCCCGAAGCCAAGGCGCTCCTTACGAACGGCGATATTCTGGTCGAGCGCGACTCCGCTTCTGCGGCGACGATGACTATCTCCGATTATCCCGACCTGTACACAGAATCGATGATCAAGTATCAGGCGGGTGCGTATGACTTCTTTGACGAGACCGTCCTTACCATGATCACCAATTCCTCCCTGACGGCGGACTGGACGTTCGACGCCAAGACGTGGAAGACGGATTGGAAGGAGAAGATGTATTCCGTGAGCGATGCGATGCGCTCCGCATGGGATGACTTTGCCGCTCAGTACATGGATGTTTACTACGGCAGCCTTATGGAACAGGAGTACAACGAAGCGGTGAAGTCCGGGAATATGGTCAAAGTCGGGAAGATGCCCGACTGAGCGAAAGGATGCAGCGGGAGCCGGGATCTGTTCCCGGCTCCGATAATAAAACAACAGACAGGAGGTCAGCATGAAAAAACTTTTGGCGTGTATCTGTTCGGCGGTCTTGCTGCTTGGCGCAGCCGCAGGCTGCACTCCCGCAGAGAAAGAGCCCGGAGACGACGGAGGGGATAAAGTGATCGACAGAACAAAGCTTGCACAGATCTCGCCTACCGTTTATGATGTCGATGAGATCGTCACGGCAGAGGAGACGGAAGCCGGCGACGTTCAGAGCTGGCAGGCGCAGGTGTTTACATCCAACGGCGGCAACAACGATGATCCTACGCCGAACGCGGTCATCCACAGCCCCTGGCATACGCTTGAGATCAACGGCACGCAGGTACCCGTCTATACGGCGCGCTGCGGCAAGAGCTCCCATTCGTTCGCCTGGGTGGATGTCGTCGACCATCAGGACGATTTCATCCTCGAAGTCAAGCTCACCATGCACAGGACGTATGCGCAGTGTGTCGTGCTGCCCGAAAGCAGAGAGGTGAACGCCTCCGTCGACGGAAAAAACATCACGTCCTACATCAAGGCGTACGGGTCTTTCACCTATACCTTTACGACAAGTGAAAGCGCGAAAGTGACCGACCCTACGATGACGCCTCTCACCATCATGGTCACCAAAGAGGAAAAGCTCGAAGTCCCCGTGGGATACGACGTACAGTACATCGAACCCGGCTATCACGAAAACGACGAGCTTGAATTTACCGAAGAGTATATGTATTACGTCTTCCGCCCCGGCCTGCACGAGATCTGCAGCATCAACGTGCCTGCAAACAGCGTGCTTTGGCTGGAAAAGGGCGCGTATCTCAAGTGCTCCGACCGCCTCATCGACCCCGACAACCCGAACGGCGGCTACAACACGCAGACGGCGATCCATATGCAGGACTGCGAAAACCCGCAGGTGCGCGGGCGCGGGCTGCTCGATATGGGCGAGGTGCTCGGCGGAGACGGCAAGTATAAGCACGTCGTCAATGCAACGCGCTGCACGGGGCCCGTCGTCACAGGGCTTACCATCATCAATGCCAACACCTGGACGATGTGCTTCTACAACAACGACGATGCGCTCATGGAATACAATCTCCTGCTCGCTTACAGGACGTACAGCGACGGGCTCATGATGAGCGAATGCCGCGACAGCGTCGGAAGATACAACTTCGTGCGCACGGGCGACGATGCGATCGAGTTCAAGGGCACGGGCTGGGGCGGCGCGGCCGTCGGCAGCAACTGCGTCTATGAATACAACGACTGCTGGACGGACAAGGGCAGCGGCTACTGCCTGACCTGGGAATCGGCGTGCGATATGGAGAACATGACCTTCCGCAACAATTCTCTCGGGTTCGCCCAGCCCACCTGGAGCAGCGGCAATAACGCGCTCGACTGCCGCCTCGGCACGGATGCGGAGTCGCGCTGGGGGGACGTCGTATTTCGGGATATCGAGATCTATCATGTGATCTCGCCCAACGTCATCATCACGCAGATGTCGGGCATCGGCGCCATCCTTGATAATATCCTGTTTGAAAACATCACGGTAAAATCTACCGAGCTCGGCGTGTTCGCCTATACCATGACCCTCAGCGGGGGCGGCTCTATCTCCAATATCCAAATCAAAAATTATAACTTCTGCGGAAGGCTCATCACCGCCGAAGATATCGAAGATCCCGCCGTCATCAATATTGAGGGCGTGCTTGAGCCCGATCTGACGATTTCCTGATGCAAAAAGGAGGACAAAGCATGGAACGGAACGCAGAACATACGCAGCCTGCGGTATGCGGATCTGCTCAAACTGCACTTCCTGCAAGCGAAGAGAAGGCGGGGAAGCGTCCCCCGTGGAAGAAGAGAGATCTGTGGCGGCGCATCGTCCGCAGCCGCCACATCTATCTCATGCTGCTTCCCGTCATACTCTTTTATATCATCTATTGCTATGTGCCGATGTACGGCGTCGTGCTCGCCTGGAAGGAGTGGCGCCCCAAGTACGGCATATGGGGCAGCCCCTGGATCGGCTGGGAAAACTTTGAAACGCTCTTTGCGCAGCAGCAGCTCACGCGCGCGATCAAAAATACCGTCGTCATCAGCCTGCTCAAACTGCTCATTTGTTTCCCGCTGCCCATCCTGTTTGCGCTGCTGCTCAATGAGATCACGGGAAGGCGGTTCAAGAAGGTCATCCAGACGTTCATGTATCTGCCCAACTTCATCTCCTGGGTCATTCTGGGCGGCATCGTCAAGACGCTGCTCTCCATGGACGACGGCCTCATCAACAACATCATCGCCGCGTGCGGAGGGGAGAGGGTGTCGTTTCTGACAAATCCCGATGCTTTCTATTGGGTCCTCATCCTGTCGGAGATATGGAAGGGGACGGGCTGGGGGACGATCATCTACACGGCGGCGATCTCGGGGATCGATCCCACGCTCTATGAAGCCGCCAAGATGGACGGCTGTACGCGGGGCGGGTGCATCTTCCGCATCACCTTCCCCATGATCCTGCCCGTATGCACGGTCATGTTCATCATGCAGCTGAGCAACATCATGAACGCGGGGTTCGACGCCGTTTATAACCTCTACAACAGAAATGTCTTTGAGACGGCGGATATCCTTGACACCTATGTCTACCGGCTGTTTACGGAGAGTTCGGGCGGGAACGGATATGCGCTGTCCACGGCAGTCAACTTCTTCAAATCGGCGATCAATTTCTGTTTCCTGATCGCGGGGAACATCATCACGAAGCGGATCAACGGTTACAGTATGTTCACGATCGACTGAGGAGGGCTCTATGAATAAAGCTGAAAATCCCGAATACTGCGCCAAGATCGTTGACGGGAAGGTGACCTATGTCAAAAAACACAAGATGACGGCGTTTGACATTGCGCTCTATGTGTTTTTCGGGCTATTCGGACTATTGTGCATCTTTCCCGTCGTCTATCTGTTTCTTCTGAGCTTTGCCTCGAAGGCGGACTATCTGCAGGCAGGCACGACGACCGTCATCGTCCTTCCCTTCCACTTCAATTTTGAAAATTACAAAGTCACGCTCTATCAGGACAACATCCTGCGGGCGTTCGCCATCTCCCTCTTCGTGACGGTGGTCTATGTGATCTATTCGCTCGTGCTTACGTCGCTGGGCGCCTATGCGTTCACGAAAAAGAATGTTCCCGGGCTCAAGATCTTCTTCTATCTCATCGTATTCACGATGTTCTTCGGCGGCGGGCTCGTGCCGCTCTATCTCACCATCGGCGATACGGTGGGGACGGACAATCTCGTGAGCCTCATCGTTCCGTTCGGCATCAATACGTTCAACATGATCATCCTGCGCAACTTCTTCAATCAGGTGCCCGAGGACATCATCGATTCCTGCCGCCTTGACGGCGCGGGAGAGTGGCGCATCCTCTTTTATTTCGTGATCCCGCTCTCCAAGGCGGGGATCGCGACGATCATGCTGTACTATCTGGTGGCGAAGTGGGACGACTGGTATTGGCCTTCCATCCTGCTCGCCAACAGCAAGGAGCTTTCCCCGCTTGCGCTGAAGATCCGCGAAGGGCTCAACAATGCCCGCGGCGAAGGGCAGGGCGGCGGCTGGGATCCTACGCGCGTCTTTGAGCAGGGGTCCAATGCCGCGATGATGATCATCGGGCTCGTTCCCATCATGGCGATCTATCCCTTCCTTCAGAAGTACTTTTCAAAGGGCGTCATGGTGGGTGCGATCAAGAGCTGAAAAAAAGATCTGCCGCATCCTGCGGCACAAAAAGGGTTATGGTCACGATCGACAAAAAATTATTTTCGTTCGGAGATATGGTCGCGGTCTTTGCCACGATCGAAGGTGTAACGCAGTTTCTGCTCGTTCCCAAGGGGGATGAGGATGCGCTCGTCGATGAAAAGCTGGCGGGGGTCAGTCCGCTCGGCTGTAGGATCGACAACGAGCCCATGATGCATATCGCCCTTTCGGGCGACGGATTTGCGCGCGATTTTACCTCGGGTACGACGCTGCGAAATTCGGACACCGCGTTTTCGCTCCGCCTTGTCTCGCAGGAGCTGTCCGAGACGGAGGAGGCAGTCACCCTTGTCTCCCGCTTTGAAAACGGGAAGGGGCTCATCGCAAGGCAGCATCTGCGCCTCGTACGCGGGCAGCGCGCGATAGAAGTTTATAACGAACTCGAAAACACGGGCGAAACGGTCACGGTGGAGGCATTCCCCGCCTTCGATCTTTCCTGCATTTCCCCGTTCAGCCGCTTTCACGATCCGAGCAAGCTCGTCTTGCATAAGCTCCTGAGCAATTGGAGCGGAGAGGGGAAGCTGTACTCCGTCACGACCGACCGCCTCGCGTTCGAACCGTCGTGGTCGGGGCTGGGCATCCGCACGGAAAAATGGAGCCAGACGGGCACTATGCCCGCACGCGGTCAGCTTCCCTTCGTTGCGCTCGAAGATCTCTCGCGGGGTATCTGCTGGGCGGCCGCCATGGAAGCGCCAGCCTCGTGGGTCATCGAAACGGTGTTCCGCAACGGAAATCTTTCCGTCGGCGGCGGCATGGGGGACTATCTCTCGGCGCATTGGCGCAAAGTCCTTCGCACGGGGGAGACGCTCTGCACCGACAAGGCCTTTTTGACCGTGGTACGCGGCGGGCTCAACCGGGCGTGCGACCGCCTTGTCAAGGCGTATGACGATCCGCAGGATTGCAAGCCTTCGGAATACGATCTGCCCATCCTGTACAACGAGTACTGTTATTCGTGGGCAGATCCTCACCTCGACGAACTGAGAAAGATGATCCCCGTGGCAAAACGGCTCGGGTGCAGGTATTTCGTCATGGACGACGGGTGGTTCCGCGATACATACGGCTCTGCAACGCGCGTCATCGGCGATTGGGACTGCGACGAGACGGTATTCCCCGAAGGGATGCGGAAGTTCAGCGAGGAGCTGCGCGCGTCGGGGATGGCGCTCGGCCTGTGGTTCGAGTTCGAGGGCGTGAGCACGCAGAGCAAGATCTTTTGCGAACATCCCGAATATATGCTCACCTATGACGGGAAGATCATCGATCACCGCGGCAGGGCGTTCTTGGACTTCCGCAAGCCCGAAGTGCACGAATACCTCCGGAAAAAGGTGATCGGAACGCTGATAGAAAACAAGATCGGCTATATGAAGGTCGACTACAACGAGAACGTCGGTCTGGGTGCGGACGGCGCGGAGAGCTACGGCGAGGCTCTGCGCTGCCACATGCAGGGCGTGCTGCAGTTTTACGCGGAGATCAAGCGCGAGCTGCCCGATCTCGTCCTGGAGATCTGTTCCTCGGGCGGGATGCGGCATGAGCCGAAGTTCCTCCGCCTTGCGGATATGGTCTCCTTCTCGGATGCGCACGAGAATGCGGGAGGGGTGAACGTGGCGTGCAATCTCCACCGCTTTATCCCGCCCCGTAAACTGCAGATCTGGGCGACCATCCGCGACGATGATACGGAAGAGGACGTCTGCTTCACCGCGGCAAAGGCGATGCTCGGCCGCTATTGCCTTTCGGGCGATCTTGCAGGGCGTTCGGAGGCGGTCACTTCCGCTTTGGAGCGGGCGTCTGACTTTTACCGCTCCGTTGTTCCCATCATCCGCGACGGCGTCACGACGGTGATCGAAGACAGTGAGATCGGCTCCTATCTCAACGGCCGCGGCCGCACCTGGCTGATCAGGGAATCGTCGGACGGGCGCGAGAAGCTCGTCTATGCCTATGCGCTCGAAGCGCCCTGCGCGAAGTTTGAGATTGAAGTGGGCGACTTCTGTGTCAAAGATCATTTCCATGCGCCTGCCGATCTTACTGTGACGCACGGTGTTCTGAAGTTTACTGCGGGCTCCTGCCCCCGTTGGGGCTGCGTGGTCCGGTTGGAACGAAAGGGAGGTGTCTGAGCCATGCGTGCCGAAGAGATCAGGATCCGCGATCCGTTCATCTATTTGGAGGACGGCGTCTATTATCTTCTGGGAACGACGGGGAATGACTGCTGGAATCAGGGCAGCAACTTTTCCCTGTACACCTCCCGCGATCTCACGAATTTCGAGTTTTCGGGGCTTTTGGTCGAAAAGGGCGTTCTGGACGGCTATAAGCAGCTCTGGGCGCCCGAACTCCATAAATTTCGGGGAAAGTACTATCTCATCGTTTCCCTCTTCCGGCCGGACAGGCGGCGGGGGAGCATGATCCTTGCTGCCGACAGCGTGCGCGGGCCCTTCGTTCCGCTTACGGGAGAGTATATCACGCCGCAGGGCTGGCTGTGCCTCGATGCGACGCTGTTTGTCTCCAACGGCAAGCCCTATCTGTATTTTTCCAATGAGTGGGTGGACCCTATTACGGCGGACGGGGACGGCTCGCTGTATGTCGCCGCGCTTTCGGACGATCTCAAGACGCTTGCCTCGCGCCCGAAAAAGATCGTGAGCGGAAAATACTGCGGGTTTTCCCGCGAGGTGCGTTCGGGAGAGGCGGCAGGATACGTCGCAGAGGGGCCGTTTGCGGTCGAAGAGGACGGAAAGATCGCCCTCTATTGGTCAACGTTTTCGAAAGACGGCTACTGCGTTGCCAAGAGCACCGCGGCCGACGTATTCGGCGAATATACCTTTGAGAGAATGATCTTCGAGCGCGACGGCGGCCATGCCATGATATTTACCGATCTCAACGGCAGGAGAAAGATCGTGCTGCATCAGCCGAACACCTCCCCCGACGAGCGCATGAAGATATTCGAGCTCTAAGACGATCGTTTCAGACACAAGAAAAAGAGAATGAGCAGGGCATGAAAAAAAGTGTATGGGCAACTGGCTCATACACTTTATCGTTATCTTTTGAGTTTGTGGCGTAAGACGGTGGCTATGTCGGCCTTATAGACAATATCAGTCACGCGTCCTTTGTTGTGACTCCGGGATGCAAGACGACGATTACACAGCGCTTGTTTTATGAGACTGCCTGAAAAAGATATCGGAAATACTTGATTTTCTTTTTGTTTTTGGCTATAATAATATTAGATATTAAAATAGTCAAATAGGCGGTAATATGTACAGGAAAAGGCATGCAGAATCTGCGGTGAAAAAACTTTCAGAAATGTTCGGAGCGGTTCTTGTCGCGGGCCCGAGGCAGGTCGGGAAAACGACGATGCTGAGGGCGCTGACGAAGAACATTTGTTATGTGACGCTTGATGATATGATCGTGCGGACTGCCGCGCAGGAACAAAGCGGAACATTTTTCAAGGATAATCCTCCGCCCATTTTCGTGGATGAAATTCAAAAGGCGCCCGTTCTCTTTGAACAGATCAAATTATATATTGATCGCGACCGCAAGAAAGGACAGTTTTATATGTGCGGTTCGCAGCAGCTCAGGATGATGAAAGGCGTTTCGGAATCGCTTTCGGGCAGGATCGGGCTGCTGACATTGCTCGGATATTCTTTGAGGGAAATATACGGGGTTGATTTCGACCTTCCGTTCCTTCCGACGGAAGAGTATTTTGCGAAAAGAAGAGCCAGCCTTAAAAACATGGAATACGCTGATGTCTGGAAAATCATTCATCGCGGAAGTATGCCGGAACTTTGCGAAAATCCGGAATATGATTGGCAGATGTTCTATGGAGCATATCTGCGTACGTATATCGAAAGAGACGTCTGCGATTTGGCTGAGATTGGTGACAGTAAAAAATTTTCAAAGTTTATGATAGCCGTTGCTGCGATGTCCGGAAACCTTTTGAACAAGGCGTCACTTGCGAGAGACTTGGGGATATCTGAACCTACAGCGGAAAGATGGCTCGGCATTCTTGTAGCGTCAAACATTGTTTATCTGTTGCAGCCATATTCTAACAACATGACGAAGCGAGCAATCAAAACGCCAAAGGTTTATTTTCTCGATACTGGACTTGCCGCTTATCTGACCAAATGGAATACGCCCGATGTCCTGAAAAACGGAGCTATGGCCGGCGCATTCTTTGAAAGTTTCGTTATTTCGGAAATCATAAAGAGTTATTATAACAGAGGGATCCTTGAGCCGCCGATATATTTCTATCGCGATAAAGAGATGAACGAAATCGACCTTATTATAGAGGAGGGAGGAAAACTTTATCCCATTGAAATAAAAAAGCACGCTGATCCTGCGCGGAGAGATATTGAGGCATTTGACCTGCTTGACAAAATCGGCGGGGCCAAGCGCGGCAGCGGCGGCGTAATTTGTTTATACGATAACCTCATAACGCTGAAAGGGGAGGATCGTGTCATTCCTGTTCAATATCTATAATATCAAAGCCTGCGGAAATTTCCTCAGGCTTATATTATGTCCAACAGCCTGCACTTGCTGATATTTGACAAAGGAATTATCCGTACAGCATCAGACTCGAATATCGAGAGCGGTCGGGTCGGAAAGTAATTTCCAAAGATATGAAAAAAGTTGGGATGCAGGGATGCATTCCAACTTTTTTTGGTGCGGGTTATCGTGTTCCTTTTTAGAGGACGGAAGGATCACGAGCGGTTCTGCTCGTCGACGATGTTATCGGCATGATACATTTTGCGAAGCAAGGGCTTTTCGATCTTGCCCGTGGCGTTCCGCGGCACTTTTGCAAAGATGATGCGGCGGGGGCGCTTGTAGCGGGGGAGCTCCTTGCAGAACTCGTTGATCTCCTCCTCCGTGCAGGTGACGCCCGAGGGCGTTTCCACGATGGCGCAGGCGATCTCGCCGAGGCGCGCGTCGGGAAGCCCGATGACGGCGACGTCCTTGATGAGAGGGCACTTGCTCATGAAGTTCTCGATCTCGACGGGATACAAATTCTCGCCGCCCATGACGATGACGTCCTTTTTTCTGTCGACAAGATAGTAAAAACCGTCCTCGTCCTGCCGCGCCATGTCGCCCGTTAAGAGCCATTCGCCGCGCATGACTTCCTTCGTCGCTTCCTCGTTGCGGTAGTAGCAGCGCATGATGCCGGGGCCCTTCAGGGAAAGTTCGCCCACTTCTCCGGGCTCCACTTCGGTGACGCCATCCTCTTTGACGATGCGCGCCTGCCAGCCGTAACCGGGGATGCCGATGGCGCCCACCTTTTGCAGGTTCCCGATGCCGAGATGCACGGCGCCCGGGCCGATGGACTCCGAAAGGCCGTAGTTGGTATCATAGTCCTGCCCCGGGAAGTAGGCCTGCCAGCGCTTGATGAGGCTCTGCGGCACGGGCTGCGCGCCGATGTGCATGAGGCGGAATTGGCGGATATTGTAGTTGTTGAGTTTGAGTTCGCCCGAGTCGAGCTTTTCGAGGATATCCTGCGCCCACGGGACGAGCAGCCAGACGATGGTGCAGCGCTCGTTGGAGATGGCTTCCAGAATGGTCTCGGGCGTGGTGCCGCGCAGGAGCACCGCCTTGCTTGCGGACATTAAACTTCCCATCCAGTGCATCTTCGCGCCCGTGTGGTAGAGGGGCGGGATGAGCAGGAACACGTCGTCGCGCGTCTGGCGGTGGTGGATGTATTCCACCTGCGCCGCGTGCATGAGCGAACGGTGCGCATGCAGGATGGCTTTTGGAAAGCCCGTCGTGCCGCTCGAAAAGTAGATGGCGGCGTCGTCCTCGTCGGCGATCTCGACCTCCGGCTTGACGGAGGAATAGTTGTTGACTTGCAGGTCATAACTTTCCGAAAAGGTGGGGATGGTCGTCCCGCCCACGTAAAAGAGGATGCGGCAGGTCGTAAGGCTGTCTGCGATCTCCTCGACGCGGCCGATGAATTCGGGCCCGAAGAGGAGGATGTTGACTTCGGCAAGATCGACGCAGTATTTGATCTCCTCCGCCGTATAGCGGAAGTTGAGGGGTACGGCAACGCCGCCCGCCTTTAAGATGCCGAAGTAGATGGGGAGCCATTCGAGGCAGTTCATGAGGAGGACGCCGACTTTGTCTCCCTTCTTGATGCCGCGCTCTCTCAGCAGGTTGGCGACGCGGTTCGCCTTTTCGTCAAAGACGCCCCAGGAGATCTCGCGGCGGTAGTGGCAGACGGGATTGCTCTCGACGAGGGCATATTCCCGCCAGGTGCGGCGGCGTTTTTCCTGGATCTCGGGGTTGAGCTCCACGAGCGCCACGTCGTTGGGGTAGACGGAGGCGTTTCTTTCTAACAGTTGGGTGATGGGCATACGTTGACCTCAGTAGAGCTTGCGCTTATCGACGACGCGCACCGCCTTGCCTTCGCTCCGCGCGATGGACTTGGGCTCGACGAGACGGACGTTCGCCGTGATGCCGAGCATGGAGCGGAGGGCGGAGACGAGCTTTCTTTCCGCCGCCTTGACGGTATCGAGATCGCTGCCCATATCGGGCTTTCTCTCGACGTTGACGTCGAGCGTATCGGTATTGTTGACGCGGTCGACGAAGATCTGATAGTTGGCTTCGTAGCCGTTGTTCAAAAGCACCGTCTCGATCTGCGAAGGGAAGACGTTGACGCCGCGGATGATGAGCATATCGTCGCTGCGGCCCAAAGGCTTACTCATCTTGACGAGCGTTCTGCCGCACGAGCAGGGCTTTCTTGAGAGCACGCAGATATCCTTGGTGCGGTAGCGAAGGAGGGGGAAGGCTTCCTTATCGAGCGAGGTGAAAACGAGTTCGCCCTTGCTCCCTTCGGGGAGCACTTCGCCCGTCTCGGGGTCGATGATCTCGGGATAGAAGTGATCTTCGCAGATGTGCATGCCCGTCTGCTCTTCGCATTCGAAGGAGACGCCGGGGCCGGAGATCTCGGTAAGGCCGTAGATGTCGTACGCCTTGATGCCGAGCTTTCTTTCGAGCTCCTGCCGCATCTCCTGCGTCCATGCCTCCGCGCCGAAGATGCCCGCACGCAGCTTGATCTGATCGCGAAGGCCCTTCTCTTCGATGGCTTCTGCAAGATAGAGAGCGTAGGAAGGGGTGCAGCAGAGGAAGGTCGCTTGAAGATCGACCATGAACTGCACTTGCCTATCGGTATTGCCCGAAGAGGTGGGGATGGTGAGGCAGCCCACCTTGTGCGAGCCGCCGTTGAGCCCGGGGCCGCCCGTAAACAACCCGTAGCCGTAGCTCACCTGCACGACGTCCTTGTTGGTGCCGCCCGCGGCGACGATGGCGCGCGCACAGCATTCCTCCCAGATGTCGAGGTCTTCCTGCGTGTAGAAGGCGACGACGCGTTTGCCTGTCGTGCCCGACGTCGACTGGATGCGGACGCAGCGCTCCAACGGGGTCGCAAGCAGCCCGTAGGGGTACGCTTCGCGCAGATCGTCCTTCGTGAGGAAGGGGAGCAGGCGGATGTCGTCGAGGCTCCTGATGTCGTCGGGCGTCACTCCCTTTTCTTCCATCTTTTTGCGGTAGTAGGGCACGTTGTCGTAGACGTGCTTCACCTGTTTTAAGAACTTTTCGTTCTGGAGCGCGCGCATTTCGTCGCGCGACATGGTCTCTTCATGGGGCTGATAGTATGTGTGCATCGGAAATTCTCTCCTTTTTCCCTTATCGTTTGTTTGTTCAGGCGGTTTCGGATGCTCTGCCGAGTTCGAACGCTTTCAGATTGAGCTCGACGAATTTTTGGGGCACGCATTCGCGGATAGCTTGCTTCCAATCTTCGGGGTCGTAATCGAAGTAAGAGGAAAGCCTCCCTAAAAGCACGATATTGACCGCCTTTTCGCTGCCCGCCTCGCGCGCGAGGGAGAGGCAGTCGAAGGCGTCGATCTTGACGCCCAAAGAGGCGATCTTTTCCGCCAGGTTTTCGGGATATTGCGCCGCGCCCGTGATGACGGGCATGGGGTCGATGCGCTGCGTGTTGGTGACGATGACGCCGCCCTCTTTGAGGTATTCCGTCCAGCGGGCGGCCTCCAGAAGCTCGAAGGAGACGATGACGTCCGCTTCGCCCTTGTCGATGACGGGGGAGAAGACCTTATCGCCGTAGCGCACATAGGTGACGACGCTGCCGCCGCGCTGGCTCATGCCGTGCACTTCGGATACTTTGACGTCGTAGCCGTATTTGAGGAGCAGATGCCCCAAAAGCTTGCTGGCGAGCAGCGAACCCTGTCCGCCCACGCCCACGATCATGATATTTTTCGTCTGCATGGTATCCTCCTTACTTCACGATGGCGGAGAACTTGCAAAGTTCCTCGCACACGCCGCAGCCGACGCACTGGGTGCTGTCGATGACGCACTTTCCATCCCGCATGCTGATGGCGGGGCAGCCGAGCTTCATGCACGCCTTGCAGCTTCTGCACTTGTCCGCCTCCACATGAAGGGGCGGGGCGTGTTTGACGTATTTCAAAAGCGCGCAGGGGCGGCGGCTGATGATGACGGACGCTTCCTCTGCCTGAAGCTCTTCGAGGAGCACCTTTTCCGTTGCCGCAAGGTCGTAAGGGTCGACGACGCGCACGCGCTGAAAGCCCATCGCGCGGCAGAGCGCTTCGAGATCGATCTTGCCCGCGGGGTCGCCCTTGATGTTGTAGCCCGTGGTGGGGTTCTGCTGATGGCCCGTCATGCCCGTGATGGAGTTATCGAGGATGATGACGGTGGAGACGCTCTGATTGTAGGCGATGTTGGCAAGGCCGGTCATGCCAGAGTGCATGAACGTGCTGTCGCCGATGACGGCGACCGTCTTTTTCTCGCTCTCCTTGCCGAGTGCCTTGTTGAAGCCGTGGATGCCCGAAAGCGACGCGCCCATGCAGGTGGAGATGTCGAGGGCACAGAGGGGAGCCGTCGCGCCCAGCGTGTAGCAGCCGATGTCGCCGAACACGGTGAGCTTGTGCTTACTAAGGAGATAGAACATCCCCCTGTGCGGGCAGCCCGCGCACATGACGGGCGGGCGGGGCGGCACGGCGTCTGCAAGTTTCTTGCCCTCCGGAACGGGGCGGCCGAAGGCGGCGGCGACAAGATTCTGCGAATATTCGTCCTCCAAGGGGAGAATATCTTTGCCGATGACCGTGAGCCCGAGCTGCTTGCAGTAATTCTCGATGACGGGATCGAGCTCTTCGATGACGGCGAGCGACTTCACTTCGGAGGCGAACTTTTTGATGAGCTTTTCGGGCAGGGGATGCACCATGCCGAGCTTCAAGACGCTGACGCTGTCGCCGAAGACTTCCTTCGTGTACTGATAGGACGTGGAAGAGGTGATGATGCCGAGCTCCTTGCCGCCCCATTCGATGCGGTTGAGGGGGGTGGTCTGGGTGGTCTCCGCATACTCTTCGAGCGCCTTCATGCGCTTTTCAACGTCGTAGTGCCGCTTCTTTGCATTGGCGGGCATCATGACGTTCTTCTGGATATTCTTTACGTATGGCTTTACAGGCCGCTCTTCGCGTTCGCCCGTCTCGACGACGCTCTGCGAGTGCGCGACGCGCGTGCACATCTTGATGATGACGGGCGTATCGAACTGTTCGGAAATCTCATAGGCGGCCTTGGCAAAGGCGAGGGCCTCGCTGCTGTCCGAAGGTTCGAGCATGGGGAGCTTGGCGGCCTCCGCATAGTGGCGGGAATCCTGTTCGTTCTGCGAGGAATGCATGCCCGCGTCGTCTGCAACGCAGATGACCATGCCCGCATTCACGCCCGTATAGGCGATTGTGAAGAGGGGATCGGCAGCGACGTTGAGCCCGACGTGCTTCATGCCGCAGAAGCTCCGCTTCCCCGCCATCGAGGCGCCGAACGCCGTCTCCATGGCGACCTTTTCGTTGGGCGCCCATTCGCAGTAGATGGCGTCGTACTTCGCTGCTTCCTCGGTCACTTCCGTGCTCGGAGTGCCGGGATAGGAGGAGGCGACGCAGCAGCCTGCTTCATAGAGGCCGCGCGCGAACGCCGCATTGCCCAGCATCAGTTGTTTGCTCATGATTTTCTCTCCTTCATAGATCGACGCGCTCCAGCGGTTTTCGCCGCACAAGCGCAAAATGTTACAGGTTCAGTAGTTTTTTGGCGTTTCCGCCTAAAATAAGCGCCTTTTCCTCGTCCGGAAGGGAACTCGAGCGGATGAGCCCGATCTGCTCTTTGTGTTCGGTCCACGGGCTGTCCGTGCCGAAGAGCACGCGCTCTGCGCCGAGCTCTTTGACGAGCTCTTCAAATTTTTGCTTTGAGAGCTGTTTGACGCGGCTCTCTTTGGGGAAATCTTCCTGATAGGCGATACTGCCGATCGAGAAGGCAGTATCGAAGAGGAGCTCGGTATCTTGGAGCCAATCTTTGACTTCCTCCCAAAGCTGCCAGCCGCCCATGTGGGCGACGATGAGCTTTTTCGGCCTGACGGCTTCGTACAAGATGCGCGTCTGGCGGGGGGAAGCCCATTCGCCCGGGATGCCGATGTCGATGCCGCCGTGTACGAGGGTGATGAGCCCGAGTTCTTCCGCATAGCCGACGATGCGCTGATAGCGGATGTCGTCGAATGCGACTTCCTGATAGGCGGGGTGGAGTTTGATGCCCTTGAGCCCGAGCTTTTGGATGCGTTTGAGCTCTTCCTTATAATTTGGCGTATCGGGGTGCATCCCGCCGAAGGAAAAGACGTGCGTCTTGTCGGTATGCTCGTTGACTTCCGCGGCGGCGCGGTTGATTTTCTCCGTCTTCAAAGGGTTGGTGACGACGGGCTGCACGACGGCGAGCGAGACGCCCGCCTCCCGGATGGCTTCGGAAAGGCCTTCCACGGTGCCGTCCGTAAAGGAGTGCGTGTGGCTGCGCCCCTCGAGCGAGCAGATCGTCTGTTTGGCGATCGGATCGGGAAAAGTATGCGTATGGATGTCGATGATATCGTAGTTTTGCATGAGTTCTCTTTCGTGTTTTCCTTAAAGTATATCACATTTCTTCACAAAGGGGAAATGTTTGAGCGGCACTTCCGCAAATTCGGACAAATTTTTTAGAAATTTCCTGTAATTCATTTGTAATTTTATGCGGAATATGGTAATATCAATGGGAAAATTTGCAAGTTAAGGTGAGAATATGCAAATTATTTTATATCTTGTGATGCTTGTCATCTTCTTCGGCGTGATGATCGCCATCGGATTTGTCTGCCGCAGAAAGTCGAGGACGTCGCAGGGCTTCATGCTGGGCGGAAGGAGCGTGGGCCCGTGGCTCACGGCGTTTGCCTACGGCACGAGCTACTTTTCTGCCGTCGTCTTCGTCGGATATGCGGGGCAGTTCGGCTGGAAGTTCGGCGTCTCGTCGACGTGGATCGGCCTCGGCAACGCGCTTTTAGGCTCCCTCCTTGCGTGGGTGGTGCTGGGAAGAAGGACGCGCGTCATGACGCAGCACCTCCACAGCTCCACGATGAGCGATTTCTTTGCAAAGCGCTATTTTTCGCCCGCGCTCAAGATCGCGGCGGCCGTCATCATCTTTATCTTCCTCATCCCCTATACGGCGTCCCTCTATAACGGGCTTTCCCGCCTCTTTGAAATGGCGTTCCACATCGACTTTTGGATCTGCATCGTCATCATGGCGGTCTTGACCGCGGTGTACGTCGTCGCGGGCGGCTATACGGCGACCGCCATCAACGATTTCATCCAGGGCATCATCATGCTCGTGGGCATCATTGCGGTCGTCGCGGCGGTCATCGTGAACGGCGGCGGCTGGGAACAGATCTTTACCGACCTTTCTCAAGTTCCCGCCGATAACGGTTCCGAACAGCTCGGCGTCTTCACGTCCTTCTTCGGCCCGGATATCCTCTCTCTTCTCTCCGTCGTCATTTTAACGTCGCTCGGCACCTGGGGACTTCCGCAGATGGTGCAGAAGTTCTACGCCATTAAGGATGAGCAGGCGATCAAGAAGGGGACGCTCATCTCCACGCTGTTCGCGCTCGTCGTTTCGGGCGGATGCTACTTCCTCGGCGGCTTTTCCCGCCTCTATCCCGAAGCGTTCGCCTCGGGCAGCTACGATGCGATCATCCCCGCGATGGTCTCCGAACTTTCGCCCTTCCTCATCGGGCTCGTCATCATCCTCGTGCTGTCTGCCTCGATGTCGACGCTCTCCTCGCTTGCGATGGCATCTTCTGCAAGCCTTACGATCGACCTCATCTCGCCCGCCGCAAGGAGCAGGAACAAGCCCTTGACGGACGGGCAGGAAGTGCTCATCATGCGCATCCTCATCGTCGTCTTTGTGGCGATCTCCGCCGTCATCGCCATCGTGCAGTACTACGGCAATTTCAGCTTTATCGCGCAGATGATGGGCGTCTCGTGGGGCGCGCTCGCGGGCGCCTTCCTCGCGCCCTTCCTCTACGGATTGTATTGGAAGAAGACGACGAAGGCTTCCGTGTGGTTCAGCTTCTCGTTCGGCGTCGGCGTGATGGTCTTGTATCTTATCTACGATTTAGCGCTCAGCAGCTATTTCACGCTGCCCGCCTTCCTCGATTCTTCGCTTACGCTCGGCTCGTTGGTGATGCTGCTGAATTTGCTGTTCGTGCCGCTCATCAGCCTGTTCACCAAAAAACCGGACGCGGACAAGGTGGACGAGATCTTCTCCTGCTACGATAGGACGATCACCGTGCATATGACGACCGCCCTCGACGAAGCGGATAAGAAGTAACGAAGATTTCTTATTTTATGTTCTTTTCGAAAGAAAAGTCCATCCCGTATTTGATATGCACCCCAAAAGTTGGACAGACTTTTGGAGGTGCATAATTTTATGGGA
>ENA-OYZE01000256-OYZE01000256.1-human-gut-metagenome-genome-assembly--contig:-NODE-256-length-21826-cov-7.202701_pt1 | contig 21826 bp, 17 predicted proteins | sample MGYA00243259_ERZ653469 | MGnify/ENA primary metagenome ERZ653469 (study PRJEB26926, sample SAMN06164913) | human gut metagenome | biome: ENVO:00009003; feature: ENVO:2100002; material: ENVO:00002003...
TGATTTTAATATACTATGTCTGTAATAATATTTGATAAACAACACATTTTCGCAGTAATTGCCAACAAAAACGGCAAATTCGAGGCATTTCGCATAAAAGGTATCAGCGATTAACAAGTCGAAAAACGATTCTTTTATATTTACCGCTTGACTCATACGGGTAAAAACGCCACCACTACTGCGCCACTTTCAGGCACTAATCGTCTATTTTCAATATTGACATAAACGCTTCGCTCGGTACGCTTACGCTGCCTACCTGACGCATACGTTTCTTGCCTTCCTTTTGTTTTTCCAGCAACTTTTTCTTACGGGTTATATCACCGCCGTAGCACTTTGCCAATACGTCTTTACGCAAAGCCTTTACGGTTTCGCGGGCAATGATTTTGTTGCCTATTGCCGCCTGAACGGGTATTTCAAACATCTGACGGGGAATTGCGTCTTTCAGTTTTTCCGCAATCTGTCTTCCCCTCGCATACGCTCTTTCTTCGTTGACGATTACCGAAAGCGCGTCGCACATTTCGCCGTTAAGCAACATGTCCAGTTTTACGAGATTGCCTTTGACATAGCCTTTTACCTCGTAGTCCAGACTCGCGTAACCTCTCGTACGCGACTTCAACGTATCGAAGAAATTGTAAATGATTTCGTTTAAAGGAATGTCGTATGTCACACGCACTCTCTTGGTGTCGAGGTAGGTTATATCGATAAATGTTCCACGCTTGTCCTGACACAGTTCCATTACCGGTCCCACATATTCGGGCGGACAGTAAATATAGGCGGAAACGATGGGTTCTTCCATATGTTCTATCATAGTTGCGGGAGGAAGTTTTGTAGGATTGTCTATCAACAGCATTTCTCCCGACGTGGTATATACCTTGTAACTTACGCTGGGCGCAGTAGTCACAAGATCGAGATCGAACTCCCTTTCCAGACGTTCCTGAATTATTTCCATATGCAGAAGTCCCAAAAAACCGCAACGGAATCCGAATCCCAATGCTACGGACGTATCGGGCTCGTACAGCAATGACGCATCGTTTAGTTTGAGTTTTTCAAGCGCGTCTTTCAGATCGTTGTATTTGCTTCCGTCGGCAGGGAAAATACCGCAGTAAACCATCGGTTTGACTTCTTTATAGCCCTTGAGAGGCTGTTGGGTAGGATTGTCGGCGTCCGTTATAGTGTCGCCCACTTTCGTGTCCGACACGGTCTTGATGCTTGCGCAGATATATCCGACGTCTCCGGCGCACAGTCTGTCGCATTTGACCATTGCGGGAGCAAAGTACCCCACTTCCGTAACGTCAAACACTTTACCTTTTGTTTCAAACATTTTTATATGTGTTCCGACGCTCACGCTTCCGTCCACAATTCGGGTAAATATTATCACTCCCTTGTAATTGTCGTACTGACAGTCGAATATCAATGCTTTCAACGGAGCATCTTCATCGCCCTTGGGAGCAGGAATCCGTGTAACTACCGCGTCAAGCACGTCTTTGATGTTGATACCTTCTTTGGCGGAAACTAACGGCGCGTCGGAAGCGTCAAGACCTATTGCCTCTTCTATTTCCGCCTTGGCAGACTCGACGTCGGCAGATGGCAGATCGATTTTGTTTATTACGGGAATTATTTCGAGATCGTTTTCCAATGCAAGGTAGCAATTTGCAAGCGTCTGTGCCTCAACTCCCTGAGACGCGTCCACCACGAGCAACGCTCCTTCGCACGCCGCAAGAGAACGGCTGACTTCGTAATTGAAGTCGACGTGTCCGGGTGTGTCAATAAGATTGAGGGTATAAGTCTTACCCTCGTATTCGTATTTCATCGTGACGGGAGTCAGTTTGATAGTAATACCCCTTTCCCGTTCGATGTCCATACTGTCCAGCAACTGCGCTTCCATGTCACGCTTGGCTACCTGCCCCGTGTACTCCATAAGTCTGTCGGCAAGGGTACTTTTGCCGTGATCGATGTGCGCTATTATACAAAAGTTTCTGATATTTTTTTCCGTCATCTGACACTCCGTTGATGTTTTGTTTTCTTTGCGGTATTGATATTTTTAAATTATAACTTAAATTGTAACGTTTGACAACCGATACCGAAAAAATTCCTTTTACTTTAACGCTCTCACTCAAATATCAAATTTTTTTTGAATCGGCTATTTAATCCGCAAGCCCGAACCGGTGGGTAAAAACGCCCTGCCGATACTTTTTGCTATAACTTTTAACTGACGGAACGACAACACCAAACTGACATAAATAAATGAAAAATTGCCTCGTTTTCCTTGCTATTTTATAAATTTACAATTATAATTAACATATGCGTTGCGTAGACCGTAACGCCGTGCGCATTGACAACGATGACGACACTACTCGCGCGCAAGGAGATTCAAACATGAAAAACAACACCTGGCTTACAGACAAATACGTGGCTCACAGAGGACTGTTCGACAACATCACGCTGCCCGAAAATTCCTTGGCCGCATTTGAAAACGCAGTTAAAAACAACTTCGCCATTGAAATGGACGTACAGATGACAAAAGACGGGGTGCTTGTAGTATTTCACGACGACGAAATGTCACGAATGACATCATTAAAAGGCGACATACGTGAAAAGTCTTACGATGAGATAAAAGATGCGTGCCTCTTAGGAACTCAACACAAAATACCTACTTTCGAACAGTTTCTCGAATGTATAAGCGGTCGCACTCAACTCGTGATAGAAATAAAGACTCACAAAAATATAGGTACAGTGGAACAGAAAGTACTGGATGTGCTGAGCGGATATACCGGCGAATACTGCATCGAATCTTTCAATCCTCTTATCGTGCGCTGGTTCAAGGTGCATGCCCCCAATATCGTAAGGGGACAACTGTCCTACGATTTTAAAGACGCGCCCTTCGGAAGGCTTAAAAAACGTATGCTTTCTCATCTGTGGTTGTGCAAATGGAACGGCAGTCAGTTTATAGCCTTCGACGAACAGTCGGTCGCCGAAAACAAGGCAGTTGCACGCTACCGTAAAAAAATACCGGTCATTTGCTGGACGGTAAAAAGCCAACAGCGTCTCGACTTTCTGGAACAGTACTGCGACAACGTGATTTTTGACAGTTTTCTGCCGGAAAGACGCGATCTCGACAACTGACATTCCCCCTGAGACCGCATTTGACACGGTCTTAACACATTAACGTAATTTTATTTAAACGAGGTAAACTATGCGCAGAACAATGGCTTTTATTGCCGGAATGCTTTTCGGAATGATCTTTCTTGTCGCCACACTCGGAGTGGGACTGTATGTCAGTGCCTCCGTCGTAAAACCGTCGGATGTGTGGTCTGACAGCGAAAAGTATCTCGGCGATCTTTCCGATATGACGCTTACAGAGATAATCAAAGAGTTTGTTGACATTTACAACACTTCAGCAATGAATCGCGATCCTCAGACGGACGAATATTATTCCGTGGCGGATTTTGAAAAGGATTACAATGTGGATGTTTCGGCTCTTGTAGGCGTCAAACTTAACGACGACATCAAAAAGTTACCATTTTTGTCTATTTTCACTCCCGACGGATTGAAGAAGGTAATGGATCAGACACCCGTCAACGCAATTACGGGTTTTTTGGATTTCATCGGTGACGAGGCTAAAGCCGAACTGGCAAATCATTCCATCAGTGAACTGTTCGGCGAAAATCCGATGGCTGTTTTCAACAACATCAAATTAAAACAACTGTTGCCCGAACTTGTGTCAAGCGGAAATCAACTGATGGTCGCCTTGGGAGAAAGTTACATAGGCGCCGCTTTTACCGCTGTTACAAGCGGCAATCTGCTTGCGGAATTACTGCCCGACGGTGCTTTCGAAACAGTCGGTCAACTCGAACTGAAATCACTGCTTGGAGACGAGAGCGCACTCGTCACGTCTATACTCGGCAGTCACCAGATAATGGACATAATTTCGGCAGACGGCTCCGTCAAACCGGAAATACTGCTGTCGGGTCTTTACGTCGGAAATCTCGTAAACTATACGCGCGTGGACATCTGCAACGGCGAAGTCTGTACGGACGACTCGCCCGATCACGTACATCAGTCGCACTACTGGGTAGATTCCAACGGCAAACAGGTAACGGGAGCGGACGCCGTAATAGCGGATATTTCCGTCGATCAGTTGACTGAGGGCAACATAAGCGGACAACTCAACAACGTAATGCTCGGAACGCTTATGTACAGTTACAACGAAATTTCTCCCGACGGCTACGAAGACATTTCCTCCGACGGCAGCATCTGGCGCAAACAGCAAGGTACTGAACAATTATACGCCAAGAAAATAAACGGCAAATACTATGAGGCAAAACTGATATGTACCGATACGGTGACAGATCACCTGCACACTTCCGACTGCGCATCCGTGCTCTGGTACGACGCGGACGGCAATGCCGTGGACGGATTTACATCATTGATCGGTGAAATTACTGTCGGTCAACTTACCGGCGGACTGGACATTTCGGGCATTATAGGCGACGTTAAACTGTCGGAAATAATGAATACGGCAGGCACGATGTTCGAGGAGTTGGGCGAGTACACATTCAACCAATTGCTTCAGGACGAAACATTCAACGACATCCAACTGGGTACATTTATGGGATTGCAAACAGTTTCCGTAGACGTAAGCGACGGGTGGACGCAACAGGGACAGGACATCTATACCAAAAACATAGAAGGTAAAGTTTACACCGCCGTTCTGTTTGACGACCAATATTACATTGCGTATCTCAACTGCAAGGAACAACACGTTCACGACATAAACTGTTACGTAAAGCAGCGTTTCGAGGTTACCGCCGAAGGAGTATTCCCATCCGGTTACAGTGAACCGCAGGGCGTTGCGGCAATAATAGCCCGCCTTACGCTCAACGACATAAAGGGAAATGGCATAAACGATGTAATAAACGATCTTACCTTAAAAGACGCAATGCCCGACGCGATAGCAGGCAACGCCATACTTGAAAGCATTGCGGACATCCCGTTGTCGCAACTTAACACCAGATTGGATGAAGTGATAAACGATCTTACCTTAAAAGACGTTCTCGGAGAGGCAAACTGCACGGGCATACTTGCTTCATTTGCCGATACGAAGATAGGTCAACTGGCAAATTCCGTTAACGGAGCGCCTGTAGGATCTTTGATGGGTCTTTATAGAAAAGAAGTTTCCGATCTGTCACAGTACACCAACGAAATTGTAGCCGACTCGGTACTGACAAACGAAACCGAAGACAGTTTTGTCAGAAAAGACGGCGACAAATGGTATGAAGTCGTTCTGAAATGTACCGACCAGTCTCACTCCCACAGTCACACCGCAGAGTGTTACCAATTCGTCTGGTACGAAGACGCAGAATGTCAGAACGTTGCCGAGGGAATAGGCGCAAGTATTGCCAATCTCAAAGTTTCGGAATTGACCGCCGAAAAATTGCAACAGTCAATCTCCGGTCTCACTCTCAAAGAAGTACTGGGCGAAGAAAATTGTACAGGTGTACTGAAAAATCTTAAAGATACCAAAATTACCGAAATAGGTACTACCATCGACAATATGTATATCGGCACTATAATGGGCTATGCACGCAAGCCGTATACAAACATTGACGGCTTTACGGACACAACCGAGGGAGTCAAATTCAGTGTCGCCGACGGCAGGTACATCAAGGCGGAAGGAGACAAATGGTACGCAGCACAACTGCAGTGCGACCTGCATACCGATTCCGAACACACTGCCTCATGCTACGAATTCGTGTGGTACACCGACGCCGAATACAGCCTGACTGCCACCGGTATTTCCAAAGCGTTTGTAAATCTTACCGTTTCGCAGTTGCAGGACACCGAAACGCTGACATCGCGAGTTTACAATCTTACACTCAGCGAAATCGGAGTTCAATCCGACTCACCCTTGCTCAAATCGATGTCCGACGTAAAACTTAAAGATATAGGCACGGCAATCGACAACGCCTATATGGGAACGGCAATGGGATTGTACAGATATCAGGTGCCCGATATTTCTCAATATACCGAAACGGTTGTCAACGGCGAAGTAATGGGCAATTTTGCAGGCAAGTATATTCGCAGAGACGGTGACAAATGGTACAGCGCACTCGGTTGCAAATCGGAAGAAAGCGGTCACGCCCACACGGCAGACTGTTACGGCTTTGTCTGGTACACCGATTCGGAATGTCTGCAGGAAGCCAACACGATGAACAGTTTGATGGCAAACAACAGACTTAGCCAACTTGACACTACGGCAATTGTTTCTCTTATAAATTCGCTCACCATGCAAGATCTTATGGATTCTGAAATAGTCAATATTTCCGAGCAAACGGAAAATACTCTGAAGTCTCAATACTTCTTCGGTAGCGACATCTGGAAGCAATACACGCTTAAAGAATTTATGGACGGACTTTTTGAAAAAATCAATCAATTTCACGCAATGCCGTAACGACTGCTTGTCTACACGGCAAAAGGCACTTACCTTATTGAGGCAAGTGCCTTTTTTATAGATATGTGAATTATATTCAGTGCAACACTTCAATATTTGTTTGACAATTCAACTTATCTGACAGATATAATCTGACAAAAATGCGTTACCGCATTAACCTACGAAATGACAAATATGCCGAGTGCCGTTAAAATCCCTTCAGTGCAGAAACCGTATAAAAAACTTCGGTTACGGTGTTTTAGCCATTTTATAAAGCGTTTAAACATCGACGAGCAACGCTCGGTACGCAAATTGTGATGACACAACAGACAATGAAGGCGGAAAATCGCCTTTTGCAAGGAGTTTATTGCGGTATGTTTTTGGATTTTAAAGGGGGTTCGAGACGTCCTGTCAGCGCAAGCGCGGCCTTAATCCCTTCCACAGCGGAAGACACTATACCTCCTGAATAGCCGCAACCTTCTCCGCACGGAATCACGTTTCGGTATGTTGTGGCAAACATATCCTTGTCGCGCAAAATGCGCACGGGAGAAGACGTACGGCTTTCCACTGCGGTCAACACTCCGCATTTGTCGAATCCTTTTATCTTTCTGCCGAACAGTGGTAATGCCTTTGCAATAGTTTCCGAAATGAAATCTGGCAACTTTTTGCGCAGATTTACCGACACTACTCCCCTTGCGTAACTGGGTTGCAAATCAAACTTCGTTGTAGTGACTCCCTTTAAAAAGTCTGTTACGTTTTGCGCAGGCGCTTTATATGCGCCCTGACTAAGCGTAAGATCGTAACACAGTCTTTCCAACCGCCTTTGAAATTTTACGCCGTCCAGCACACCTTCTCCGAAATCTCTGCTGTCTACGTTAACCACCAGTGCGCTGTTGCTGTTTGGTGCAAGTCGGTCGTAGTTGCTCATTCCGTTGACCACAACGGAATTAAGTTCGGAAGACGCGCAAACGACTTCTCCTCCCGGACACATACAGAAAGAGTAACAACTTCTGTCGGGAAAATTTGCCGTAAGTTTGTAAGACGCCGAGGCAAAGTCTCTGTGCGTCAAGGCAAGTCTGCCGTACTGCTGACGGGAAATAAACCGTCTGTCGTGTTCTATACGTACTCCTACGGCGAATGGCTTGGAAATCATTTCAAACCCTTCAGCGTACAGCATTTCGAAAGTATCTCTCGCGCTGTGTCCTATTGCCAACACGAGATAATCGCAGGGGATACAAAACTGTCTGCCCTGTTGCTGCAAAACGACTTCGGTGACCTTGCCGTCTTTGATCACTACATCGGTAAAACGTGTGTGAAAAAGAAACTTTCCGCCATCTTTGACAACGGTATTTTTGATATTGTCAACTACTCTTACAAGGTAATCCGTACCGATGTGCGGCAGATTGGATGTCAGAATGTCTTGTTCGGCTCCCTGCTTGTAAAACTCGTTGAATACCGTATATACGTAAGGGGAAGTAATTCCCGTAGTCAACTTGCCGTCGGAAAATGTGCCTGCACCGCCCAGCCCGAACTGAATGTTGTTGTCGCAGTCGAGCGGTCCGCCTTTATTGAATGAAGTTACCGCTTCCACACGGGATTTAATGTCGCCGCCGCGTTCCACCACGGTGACGTCTACGCCCGCAGCAGCAAGATAGCGTGCGCAAAACAGGCCTGCCGGTCCGCTACCTACCACAACCACCTTTTTGTTCTCTGACGGTTGAACATCTTTAAACCAATCTACCGGCGCAGTATACAACTTTGCTTTCGACGGGGTTTCAGCCGTGAGTATCCGGAAAGTGCAGTTGTAAACAATGTAGTCCTTGTGACGTGCGTCTATACTGCGTCTGTGCAAGACACAACGCTTTATATCGGAAGGCTTCAGCGACACCGCGTCGGCAACCGTATCGACGCAATCGTCACAGTTGACCGCAATACTCAACGGTTCGGTTATATACCACTTTTCCGTCACGGTCACACCTCCCCGTTGTACAGTTTGCAATAAGTCAAAGCGGACGCTATTGCAAACATCAGATTGTAACCGCCGCATTTGCCGTCCACATCCAGCACTTCGCCCACCGCTCCTATGCCGTTGGGGAGTCTGAGACGGGGACAATATTTGCCGTCCAGTCCGCCCGATGTAACCTGACTTTTGCCGTAATCTCGTATAAGGGAAACACTATACAAACAATTTTTCAATACGCGCGCTATTTTTTCAGCGCACAGGCCGTCGACACGTTTAAGAACGTGCTGAGCAATTTTATTGTGTACAATACCGTACAGCAATTCTTCCCGTCCGCACCGACTGTCGAGGCGTGATTTTATTACCGTGACAAGCATATCGTACGGCATATGAGGAACAAGGTCGCACAGAACACCGTAGTCGGACTTGTCACCTTTGACAGTGCGTCTTGCAATTACCGCGGACAAATCAAACGCACAGATACCCGACAATCCGTATTCTCTGAAAAGCAATTCGCCCTTTTCTTCCGCTGCGACATTGCCGTCTTTGAGCAGTCTGACGTTGCATTTTACCCTGATGCCGTTTAAAGCCTTGTCCATATTGTTGACTTTCAGCGGTACGAGAGATGGGCACAATGCTGTGTAAAAGTCTTCTATTCCCTTTACAAACGGCATTTCCGCCTGACTCCCGCTACCTATCGCCACGACCACGTCGTCGGCATACCTGCGCTTGTCCGAGCAGATGACGGCAAATCCATCAGACTGTTTTACGACTTCTTTTACGGTGCAGTCGCACACCACTTCGACGCCCGCTCTTTGCAATGCGTAGCGCAGACAGTCCACTACCGAATTGGAACTTTCGGTAATTGGGTATATACGCCCTTCGTCATCTGCAAATGTAAATATTCCGACGCTGTTCAAAAAGTCGACGCACTCCTTAACGTCCACGGAATCGAACACAAATTCGTCAAGTCCGCTGCCGTTATAGCATGAGTAATCGCAATTGATGTTACCTATATTGCAACGGCCGTTTCCCGTCATTGCTACTTTTCTTCCCAGGCGGTTGTTGCGTTCCAGCAAAACAGTCCTGTGCCCTGCCCGCGCAGAACACAATGCCGTGACCATTCCGCTCATTCCTCCGCCTATAACTATACGTTGCATAAACTGCCAACCGCTCCAACTTGTTTTTTAATTATTTTATAACACATTGCAGTTTAAGTCAACTTGATTGCCTGTCTGTCCCAGGCGTTAAATTTGTACAAAAAATCAAACCCGTCATATCTGCGCAGTCACGGCGTCGTAAACAACGGGCAACACATACTGTTCGGTGGTAACCTTCAAAAAGTTGTGACCTCCGCAAAACTTTAAACAACTTATACCGCAGTGTTCGAGCGCATCGAACACTTTGACGGCGATAAGCGAAGAAGACAAAGTAAACACCACGGTAGTTTCAAACAGATTTCCGTTGCGTTTGGAAGTTACACCTATTACCTTGCCTGCAACGCTGTCGTTGCACACTATAGTTCCCGCATCCTGCAAATTAAAGAAATTGCGTATGTTAATGGGAATACACGCTCTTGCCACCGGCAACACGCTGTCGGGATGCAATACGCTCGCTCCGCACTGCGACAGCAACCGCATGTTTTCATAAGACAGACATCTGACAGTTTGCGCATTGCTGACTTTGACGGGATCGGCAACACACAATCCGTTTACGTCCGTCCAGTTTTCGTACAGCGTGGCATTCAGTGCGCTTGCAACCAATGCACCTGTGATATCGCTTCCGCCTCTGGGAAAAAGCACGCGACGTCCGTCCGCCCTTGCACCGTAAAAACCGCCTGTCACGAATCGTTCGCCTATCAGTGAGATTTTCCTGTACGTTTCCTCTGTCAGTAACCTTTTGCCGAATGTAATGATTTCTTCCGCACCGACATACTTCCACCCGAGAAACGCCGAAACAACCTTTGCAGACAACTCCTCACCTTTGGAAAGGGTGTTTTCGTAGTAATTTTTGTATACTATGTCAGAAATAGTATTTTGCAAAATGCCGTTTATATCAATAGTTATGTGATTTTGACTTACCAGACTGCGGTATTTATAGGCTATTTTTTCAAACAGTGAAACGTCGGGCAATCTCGTGTGCAGTGCTTTGAGCAGATCGGTCACCTTGGTGTCGCCGTCGTACTGCTTGCCTATTGCCGACACCACTACCGCTCCGTGGTGGCTTCCCAATGTGTTTTTTATTAAATGAAGGTTGTTGGGCGTGATGGCTGTACCGCCGTACTTTGCTACTATCATAAGACAGTATATGCCCGATTTTTCTTAAACACCACACCGCAATGCGCGACAGGCGACCTTCGGGCGGACATTCAGCCGCACTTGCAGTCAGCGCAGTTGCGAACGCAAAAAAATCCCCTGCAAATACATGCAAGGGACAATTTGACAAGTAACGTCTACACAGTAGCAATGAAACCCACGCACACGACGATTACCGTTGCGCACAGCAATGCTACGATGGCTATTCCTATATTACGCCCTATCGCTTTTAAAATGACGGACGTCTTTTTCTTAGTGTTGTTCATAGTTGTTTACCCCCCACAATTGTTCTTCCGAAAGGCTGTCGGAAATGTGCAGCGCTCCTACAAGTATATCGTGCAGGGCGTCCGAGTCAAGGTAACGTTTGATCTTGCCGTCGTGCATTGCGGATATAATACCGGATTCTTCGCTGACGACTATTGCAGTAACATTGGGATTTGCCTCAGTAACTCCCATTGCGGCACGGTGGCGCGTTCCGAATTCACGGGGAAGTTCCTTGTCCTGTACGATGGGAAGATAGCATCCTGCGGAAACGATCTTGTTGCCGTTGATTATTACCGCTCCGTCATGCAACGGAGTCTTTGGGAAGAACAATGTTTCCAGCAATTCGGAAGAAACCATGGCGTCAACGTATGTACCGCTGTCCACTATCGAATCGGCTATCGTGTCGCCTATCAGTATCAACGCGCCAACATCGCTTTTACTCATATGCAGGCAAGCCTTTACTATTTCGTCGGCTGCGTTGTGCAACTGATCGCTGTTCGGCGCATCCTTGGAAAGAGAAGCGTTTCTTGCCGAGCGTTTCCACGCTCCCTTGAACAGGTCGTGTTTGAAATCGTCGGAGAAAAACAACACGTTTATAAGTGCGATAAGCGATATTGTGAGGTAAACGAAAAATTGGAAATTGTCCACCTGTAAAACGCACAGCACAAAACTCACCGCCACCAACAGACAGTCAATAACTATTACCCTGACAAGCCTGCGTCTGCGCGCGTAATTGAAGCATACGTACAGTAACAGGGTAACGAAAAGAATTGCGATTACTTTGCCCGCAATATCAAACCAATCTCCGTTAAAAAATCTGACAATATAATCTATCATTTGCTACTCTCCGAGAACAGACGTCTGCGGTACGAAACGAATTGAACGCAACGTCTATATATAATATACTATATATTCGGCGATAAATAAAGCGTTTTTAGCGTTTTTGAAAAAATTGCGGTAAAGTTTGCTCAAAAATTAAACCTGTTTGCTCGTTTTAATCACGATTTGGGCACTTTTGATTTCGTAATTGCAAGAAATACCCTGTGTCGTCAGGCGATGCCGTCCATCAGCGATCAGACATTGTTACACGCTTGCAATAAATTTAAAGGATATTTACCGCACAGAGAATACTTTTAATGTTGCTGCCATAAAATACCCCATAAAACACGAAAGGGGGTATATATGTTAAAAGTTGCAATTTTCGGCTACGGCAGACTGGGACAATGTCTCGAGCGCGTGTTCGAGCAAAACGAGCAGACACAGTTGACCGCTATATTTTCAAGACGTAAACTGGCACACGCCAAGTACGTTTCATCCGACGCTCTCGGGCAGTTCGAAGGCAAAATAGACGTAATAGCCATAGCAACGGGCAGCAAGGATGACGTAGGAAAATACGCCGAACAACTTTCACTATTCAACACCGTGGACAGTTACGACGTACACGCCTGCATCGGACAACACAAACAACTGCTGTACAATAAGGACAACCTGTCCATTGTGTCTGTAGGATGGGACCCGGGCATACTCAGCATTCAACGTGCCATTGCTTACAGTCTTAACGACAGCCGTGTGACAACTTTCTGGGGCAGAGGCGTTTCGCAGGGACATTCCAACGCGATTAAGTCCATAGAGGGCGTAAAAGACGCCATACAGTTTACGGTACCCGTCAAGACCGCCGTACGCAACGCTTTAAAGGGTAAGTTTACGGATCCGTCGCATTCGCATCTTAGGGAATGCTACGTCTGGTGCGACAGTAAGCACTGCGAAAGAATCGCTCGCGAAATCAAAGAAATGCCCTATTACTTTAAAGGCTACAAAGTGAAAATAAACTTTACCGACGCCGAAACGGTTGCGGAGAAATGGAAGGAAACAGCCCATTCGGGACTTGTGGTCGCGTCAGGCGACGGCTGGAACATGCAGTATTCCGTCAAGGCGGAAAGCAACCCTATGTTTACCGCACAGATAATGTGTTCGTACGTTACGGCATTACCGCAGTTGCTGAAGGATGGATACAGAGGTTGTGTTGACTGTCTCGACATTCCTATGCGTTACCTCGTCAAAGACAAATCGATGATCTGACGTTCAAAAAGTACTGTATTGATTCCGAAATAGATTTTACCGCAAAACAATACACAGTGCACTGCAACATTTAAGCCATGCAGTGCGCTTTATATATTTACTTTTTAATTTGTCTGTCTTATAATATAAAAAGACAAATTGTTTTACAGAGAGGTAAGCGGTATGTACAAGTATAAAGTTGAAACCTATAAAGTCAATGACGCTGCAGAGGCCATGAACGCACTCGCCGCACAAGGGTAGAGAGTTATTGCCGTGTCGCCCAATGTGGCATTCGGGTTTGGCATTGTGGCGACATACGAAAAGAAAACGGATAATTGAAAACTACAATTAAAGGAGCAAATAAAAAGAGCAAAGGTTAAAAAACTTTTGCTCTTTTAAAATTTCTGCGTAAATTGCACTTCGCCGTACCCTTTCAGCGTCCGTGATTGATAAAATTTCACGCTTAAAACTGAATACTGGGTTCGGAAGGAATTTTCTATTTTGCAAATATACAAGTCTGAATTTCCCGTTACAGTTTGTCAAACTGTATAGTTTCCACGCCCGCTTCTTTAAGTAACTGCAACGAAAATTCGTCGGGGTAGCCTTCCTTGTATATGATACGCTTTATACCGCTGTTAATTATCATCTTGGCGCAAATAACGCAAGGCTGATGAGTACAGTACAGCGTTGCGCCCTCAAGGACTATTCCGAGTTTAGCAGCCTGAGCAATAGCGTTTTGCTCGGCGTGCACGGCGTAACACAATTCGTGTCGCGTTCCGCTGTGAATACCCAACTTCTTGCGCAGACATTCTCCCTTTTCCACACAACTTTTTACACCGCTGGGAGCACCGTTGTAGCCCGTGGTAAGCACACGCTTGTCCCTCACGATGATTGCGCCTACATGCCTGTTTTCCTGATAACAACTCGACCACTCCGCAACTTTCTGCGTAAGTTCCATAAACCGAACGTCCCACTTATCCATTGTAATACACCTTGCCTGTTAAAGAATACACTAATTGTAATACTACGGCCGGCGTTTGTCAACACAGTCATGCGATACAAATAAAAACATACACAATCTTTACAACAATTTTTGCAATAACGTTGGTTCAAAATATGGACATCAACATCAAAAAGTGATATAATTAAAAAAAAGGAGTTTTTTTATGTCAGGATTTAACACTATTGCGAACCTGTTGGGAGCAACGTCCTTGACAGAGTTCTTCACTAAGGAAATTTTTAACATCGGCGGATTTGCCGTACTGCTGTGGCACTTGTGCGTTGTGGCGGTTGTGCTTCTGATTATTGTAATAGTTGCAATACGCGTTTCGGAATCCAGACGTGAAAAACGCGCCAAACAGGAACAGTTGCAGTCGGCTATGGAACGCTCAACCGAGCAGGAAAACGTAAATACCGATCAGGATTTCGCTGAAGAAAACGCACCGCAGCAAACACAGGCGGAAGAACCTTCGGCCGAACAAACGGAGCAGGAAGAACCTTTAGCAGAGCAGTCGGAAGAAATGCCCTTTGAAGAGGCGGAAGAAACGGCAACTCAACCTGAGGAAACAGAAGTTCAACCCGCTGTCGCACCCGAACAGAAACCCGCACCCCGCAAGAATTACCACGTTTCACTTCGTGAAGACGGCAAATGGCAGGTCAAATTGTCAAGAGGGGAAAGGGCCATCAAACTGTTTGAAACACAGGCAGAGGCTATCAAATTTGCTAAAGACAAGGCTAAGGCACAAAAGGGATACATCACTATACATATGGTCGACGGAAAAATCCGCAGACAAAAATATTAAAAAATTGCCCTACGGGAATGACACTAATGTCATTCCCGTATTTTTTTGTTTTAATTCGAAAGTAAAACTGTTTGTGAATTTCAAACAGTAAATTGCAACGGTTTTACACCACCGCTTTTGCCCTCGCCGTCGGTAAAAGCGCATATTTTTTCGCACTTGCACAATTCGACAAAAATTTTATATTTTAACGGCACAATTGTCTTGACTTTTTTAAAATATGGCGTATAATGTAATTAGCACTCGGAACAAGAGAGTGCTAACATTTCGTAGCCAATACAGGAGGTATAATATAAAATGAAGTTAAAACCTTTGTTTGACAAAGTTGTTGTCAAAGAACTGGAAGAAAAAGAAACTGTTCAAAACGGTATATTCCTTCCTTCGCAAGCCAAGGAAAAACAGGAAGTTGCCGTTGTAGTTGCCGTTGGCGAAGGCGGCAATGTGGACGGAACGGAAGTAAAAATGATAGTTAAGCCGGGCGACAAAGTTCTGTACAGCAAATATTCGGGCAGTCAGTTCAAGTTGGACGGCGAAACCGTTACCATAATTCGTCAGAGCGACATTCTGGCAATAGTAGAATAACAAGGAGATGACCGACAATGGCTAAACAAATCAAATACGCCGAAGAGGCAAGAAGAAGTCTTGAAGAAGGCGTAAACAAACTTGCAAATACAGTTAAAATCACCATCGGACCCAAGGGCAGAAACGTTGTGCTCGAAAAGAAATTCGGCTCACCGCTTATCACCAACGACGGCGTTACGATTGCAAAGGAAATAGAACTCGAAGACCCGTTTGAAAATATGGGTGCTCAGATCATAAAAGAAGTTTCCACCAAGACAAACGACGTTGTAGGCGACGGAACAACCACCGCCGTTGTGCTTGCACAGGCAATAATCAACGAAGGAAGCAAAAACGTTGCCGCCGGCGCAAATCCCATCATTTTGCGCAAAGGTATAGACAAGGCTGTTACGGTGTGCGTAGAACAACTTAAACAACTGTCCACTCCCGTACAGGGCAAACAGTCCATCGCTCAGGTTGCAAGCATTTCCGCAGGTGACGAGAACATCGGTCAACTCATTTCCGACGCTATGGAAAAGGTGGGCAATGACGGAGTAATCACCGTTGAAGAAAGCAAGACAATGAAGACGGAACTCAACATTGTCGAAGGTATGCAGTTTGACAGAGGTTACGCATCGCCTTATATGGCAACCGACCTTGACAAAATGGTAGCGGATCTTGACAATCCCTATATCCTCATTACCGACAAAAAGATTTCTTCCATTCAGGAAATACTGCCCGTTCTCGAACAGGTGGTAAAGACAGGAGCAAAGTTGCTCATCATAGCCGAAGACGTTGAAGGCGAAGCACTGACAACGCTTATCCTCAACAAACTGCGCGGAGCGTTTACTTGCGTTGCGGTAAAAGCACCCGGTTTCGGAGACAGAAGAAAGGCAATGCTTGAAGATATAGCAATTCTTACAGGCGGTCAGGTAATTACCGAAGATGTAGGTCTCGAACTTAAAAACGCCACTATCGACATGCTCGGTCGCGCTAAACAAGTCAAGGTTGACAAGGACAACACCATCATTGTAGAGGGCGCAGGTTCCACACAGGCTATACAGCAACGTGTAAACCAGATCCGCAACCAGATGGCTGAAACGACAAGCGACTACGAGAAGGAAAAATATCAGGAACGTCTTGCAAAACTTGCAGGCGGAGTCGCGGTAATCAACGTAGGCGCGGCAACCGAAGTTGAAATGAAAGAAAGAAAACTTCGTATCGAAGACGCGCTCAACGCTACGCGTGCGGCAGTTGAAGAAGGTATCGTTCCCGGAGGCGGAGTTGCACTTCTGTGCGCCGTAAATGCTGTTGCCAAACTGGCAAAGACATTAAAGGGCGACGAAAAGACAGGTGCGGAAATCATACTGCACGCTTTGCAGGCTCCTATCAGACAGATTGCCGAAAACGCCGGAGTAAACGGCGGAGTCGTTGTAAACAACGTAATGGGCAAGAAGTCGGCAACATACGGTTACGACGCTTTGAACGACCGTTACTGCGATATGATGACTGAAGGCATCATTGACCCGACAAAGGTAACGCGTTCGGCATTGCAAAACGCTGCAAGCGTGGCAGGCACACTGCTTACCACCGAAGGCGCGGTTTGCGACATTCCTCAACCTCCTCAACCCGCGGCACCTCAACCGGGCGGAGACATGTATTAATTTCAAACGCTCTTACGCTAAAAAACGCTTTCCCTACGGAAAGCGTTTTTTTTAATTATTGTCAATGTAATTTCAAATATTGTATGCCGACCTACGCAGCAATTTCTCACATGCGGTCAAACGCCGTAATGTTGCGCCCGTTAAAGCAAATCAGAATACAGCAGTCCACAGCAGTCCTAAGACGACGCCCGCAACATACATTATTCCCACTATCAGTAAAGCGTCTCCGACTTTCCTTGCCTTGCGGAACAGCACAGTCAGCGCAATCCCGCTGTTTGTCACCAACCCCGCAAGCAATGCGCCCATTGTGATGATATTCTGCGAATACAGTTGCGTAATCACAACGCTTGACGCACAGTTGGGAATGAGTCCCACAAGCGAACAAACCAACGGTTGAAGATACTCCGTCTGCATCATGAAATTGGCAATACTGTCACCGTACATGTACATAAGACCGCCGAAAATAATGTTTATTACAATGATATAAATCATTATCTTCACCGTGTGAATGACGGGATGTTTTAAAAATCCCCAGACCGTGCGTTTTTCGTCGTTCATTTCGTGGTGACAGCATCCGAGATGCTTTTCGTGTTCGTCCTCTGTCGGTTCTTCAAGTTGCTTTTTGTCGAAAAAGTTAATGACGTACCCTAAAATACAGGCATATACAAACTTGACGGCAAGCACTATCCAACCCGTAACAAAAGTGTCTGCGTTTGTTATAAGCAACGGCAATGCCTCGTCGCTGGTGGCTACGAACACCGCAATCAGCGTTCCCAGTTTGATATAATTGCGAACATAAAGATCGCTCGCCATTACCGAAAAACCGCACTGAGGCACTACGCCTACCGAGCCCGCAATCAACGCTCCGTATTTTCCGTTGAGCAACCTGACGGTTTTTCTGCGTGCCGACTGATTGTTTTCCAGCAATTCAATAAGCACATACAATGCAAACAAAAAAGGCAGCATAACAAGACTGTCCTTTAATGCGTCCTGCACAATTTCCCACATATTTACCTCTTAAATACAAGAAGAACAGCACATTTCATACTGTCCTTCCTAAAATTTCAAATAAGACCTAACTCTTTGCAAAGATCTTCCAACGATTCTTCCGGTTTAAGAATCTGCTTGAGATCTATTGCCTGACCGGACGCCTCTTCCACCTTCTTGACGGGATTCTGGTAATTCGGTTGTTGCGGTTCTTCCGTTTCCGCTTTACCGATACAGTGCATTGTCGCGTCCGACGGCAATGCTTCCTCCACCTGTTCGTTGGCTTTTACCAACGTTGTGTCCGCCGCCACGTCTCCGCCTTCGAAAGCGTTGATTATCTGTTCCATTCGCTTGTGCAGAGAAGTAAACTGTTTCATTTCGTCGTCGGACAAAGTGGACAGCAAGGTTTTGGCATATGCCTGCCATGCGGCATAGAATATCTTTGCACGGTTCAACGTAAGTTGCGAAAACTTTTCCGCGTCGTTTCTCAATTCGTCGGCAAGTTTCTGCGACTCCACAAGCGACTTGGTGATAGCCTGTTCGTCTATTTTGTACTGTTTTAACTGATCGGCAAGTTGCGCGTTTTCTTCCACCAGAGAAAAAATACGCTCTTTCTGTTCCGCAAGATTTTCGTCGTATTTTTCCTTTAACTCGCGGATGTACTTGTCCACCTGTTCTTTGTCATATCCGAAAAACACCGAATTGAAGTTCATTTTACCACGCTCCGGCGACGTTCGCCTATTAATTTCTGTTTGAGTTCATACAATTTGTCGGAAAGGTCTACCTTGTATATGTGCGGACGCAACAGACGTTTGTATTCCTCCCAGAATCCTTCAAGATTGCTGAATGTCTTAGCCTGCGACTGCATTGCCGTAGGACACTGATATACCAATTTGCCATCTCTGAATATTTCCGTATACAAATCCTTTGCGTAGAAATCGGTAAGTTCCATTGACTTCCATCTTTCCAGCGGATGCGTAATGGTATAGGGTTTTGTGCAGTCTATCACTTCGTCGGCAAGACATATCACATCCGCAATTGCCTTGTCGGTGCTGCGTTCAAACAGCCTGTACACCGTCTTTATTCCTGGATTTGTAATCTTTAAAGGATTGTCGGAAATCTTCATCTTGGGGTAATGCACGCCCTCAGATTGCAGATCGCATATTTTGTACACTCCGCCCAGACTGGGTGTCGTGTGGCTGGTTATCATTTTGGTGCCTACACCGTAAATGTCTATCTTGGCGCCCTGATCGCGCAAAGACATCAACACGTATTCGTCAATATCGCTGCTTGCGAATATCTTGCAGTCGGAATGTCCCGCCTCGTCCAGCATTTTACGCGCCTGTTTGGACAAATATGCAAGGTCACCGCTGTCCAGTCTTATACCCAACGGCTTGTGTCCCTTGCTTTTAAGGTGATCGAATACTTTGATTGCGTTGGGCACACCGCTTTTTAACGTATCGTAAGTGTCCACGAGTAACAGACATCCGTCGGGATAGGTGTCGGCGTACGCCATAAAGGCGTCAAGTTCGGTGGGGAAGGACATCACCCAACTGTGCGCATGCGTGCCTTTCGGTTCGAATCCGAACATTTTGGCAGACAATACGTTGCTGCTGGAAGTACATCCTCCGATTACAGCCGCCCGCGCCCCGTATATTGCGGCGTCAGGTCCCTGTGCTCTGCGCAGACCGAATTCCAGCACGCCTGCACCTCCCGCAGCGCTGGTCACACGGCGCGCCTTTGTTGCTATAAGAGTCTGAAAGTTGATTATATTGAGCAAAGCCGCTTCAAGCAACTGAGCCTGCCCGATGGGAGCGGTGACTATCATTATCGGCTCGTTGGGAAATACGATACTGCCCTCTTCCATCGCTCTGACCGTCCCCGTAAAACGGAAATTTTTAAGCCAGGCAAGAAAATCCTCGTTGAATGACTTGGTGCCGCGAAGATATTCTATGTCCTCATCGCTGAAATGCAGATTTTCAATATATTCTATCGCCTGCTGTAATCCTGCTACCACACAAAAGTTACTTTCCTCGAAAGGACGGAAAAACAAGTCGAATGTAGCAATTTCATCCTGCTTTCCCTGAAGAAAGTAACCGTACATCATGGTGAGTTCGTAAAAATCCGTCATCAATGTCAGATTTCGCACAATAACCTCCTCTACCCTAAAGGGTTTTAACAAAAATCAATCGATTTTGGCGTTTTTGTCAGCCTTTGCCGCTTTCTTTTCCGCCTTTTTGCGCTTGCGTTCTTCCGCTTCCGGATCAACGTACTCTTTAAGATTTTCCACTCCGAAATCCCTGTAAACTTTGTGCGGGAACAGGAAAAGCAAAAATTTGTTGAGTTTAACTTTATACACGTTTCCGCAATCGCAACGGCACTCTTTTTCCCGTGCGGTCAGGTCGCACTTTGCTCCGTTGAGTTTCACGACAGTGCCGTACAGCATGACTGAAAGAGCAACGCACACGCCTGCCAGCGCAACGCCCAACACTATCTGATTGGGAACGCTTGTTACTATTCCGCTGACAATGAACGCCAGCCCCGCCACGCCTGTCACAGCAATGCCTGCAATGAGCACGTACTTCTTTACCGTAAGATTTTCGTTTTCCGTAATAACTCCCTCTTCGGGTTCGTTACGTTTACCGCATTTTTTGCAATAAAGTCTGAGTCTGTCCACAAGAGCAAACACTCCCGCAAAACTGTAAAGCGCTATCAACGCGAAAAGCAATCCGATCAGAAACCGAGTTTCTCCGCCGAGCACAAACATAACTACCGCAATGACAAGGCTTACTCCGCTTATGGCGCCGACAATAAAGCGTGATGACGAAACTTCGTGATACTCGCTTTTAAACAGTCGGGAATACAGCGAATGTAATTCCTTGCGGTATATAACCGACAATGTAAACAGTCCCAACAGAATTGCCACTACGGATACAAGTTGCGAAATCTTTATATCCGTCATTGTAGAGCCTATCCACAGGTACAGGCTGTCGGTACGCAGACCTTCGACAAACAGTCTGACAAGACCGTAATAAATTCCGTAAAAGGCGGACAGCCAACCCAACTTGTAGTGTTTGCTGCGCACAAGAAACAGACACGCCACAAATCCGATGAACGTACCTAAACTTTCGTAGAAGAATGTGGCGTAATGCCATGTTCCGTGAATGTTTACGCCGAAGGGAAACCACTGCCATGCAGGGTTTTCGATGACGGGACCGTAGGCTTCCTGATTGACGAAGTTGCCCCAGCGACCGATGCTTTGCGCTATAAAAAGACCGGGCATAATGCTGTCGGCAACAATGCGCATATCCTGTTTTTTAGCGCGAACAACCACGTAGCCGGAAATATAACCGAAGATTACGCCGCCGTAAATTCCGAGACCGCCGTTACGGAAATCGGTAAAGAAGCCCGACCAATCGCCTATTGCTGAGCCGTCCCACGGGAACACAAACACGTACAGTCTTGCGCCGAGAATGGCAAAGGGAATGATGACGATCGCGTAAATGCAGATGTCGTAAGGATCGTAACCTCTCTTTTTGAAAAAGTAAGCCGACAATGCAATGGCAATACTCATACCGGTTACAATTATTATCGCATACAGGTAGATTGGGTAATTGAATATAAACACTGCCGGGCGACCGAATTCGTAACCGAATCCGAACATTTCGCTTCCCAGCACCATTTCGGCAAAAGAAATAATGTTGTTCATTTGTAAAACCTTGTTTGTACTGCAACAAGCAATACCTGTCTCTTATACACATCTCCGAGCCCACGAGACAGGCAGAAATCTC
>ENA-OYZE01000259-OYZE01000259.1-human-gut-metagenome-genome-assembly--contig:-NODE-259-length-21679-cov-10.746902_pt1 | contig 21679 bp, 21 predicted proteins | sample MGYA00243259_ERZ653469 | MGnify/ENA primary metagenome ERZ653469 (study PRJEB26926, sample SAMN06164913) | human gut metagenome | biome: ENVO:00009003; feature: ENVO:2100002; material: ENVO:00002003...
TCGGGAAAAGGTCCGACCTTTTCCGCATCTTGCAAAACCTATAAGCAGAACTTTTAGAAAGGATGAAAAAAGCAATGGTACAGATAAAAAGAGATTGGTTTGATACAGAATTTGGAAATTACGAAAGGGGAAAAACGTATGGCAGATGGAAAGAGAAGATACAAGTCTGACAGGAAAGATTATAAGATATCGGTGAAGCTGTCAGAGAAAGATATGGATATTCTGAAAGCGGCACTTAAGCGAACAGGAATGACAGCAAGTGCCTATATAAGAGAATTAATTCGGACAGGAGGCAACATTGATACAAGTTATCCAGAGGACAGGGCAAAAATAATTCGTGTTATTGCAGGTATTGCAAATAATATTAATCAGGCGGTAAAGCTTGGCAATTCACAGGGAAGATTGTATTACAGCGATATTGATAAATTGCAGAGCAGTATGGATGAGGTAAAGAAAACATTCGGGGAGGTGCTGGAAGTATGGCGATTACAAAGATCCTAAATATCATGGAATCGGAAGGTAGAAATCCAGCATCACACCTGAAGAATGCTTTGGAATATATTCAGAATCCAGATAAGACAGAAGAATGTGTACTGGTGGGCGGTATTAACTGCCTGCCAGATACAGCATTTGAGCAGATGGAAGAGACAAAGAATATATTTCATAAGACAGGTAAAAGGCAGGGCTATCATGTGATCATATCATTTTCACCGGAAGAAAAAGTGACGGCAGAGCAGGCAATGTATGTGCTGGAGCACTTTGCGAAGGATGTGCTTAGTGATGATTATGAGGCTGTGTATGCAGTCCACACAGACAGAGAGCATATGCATGGACATCTTATCTGGAACAGTGTCAGCATGACAACTGGCAAGAAATACAATTCACCTAAAAGCAACTGGAAGAACCATCTCCAGCCTATTACAAATAAATATTGTGATGAACTGGGGCTTGCTATCATGCCGGCAGAGTACAGCAGGAATCCAAAGAATATCAGCAGGGACAAGTGGGAAAGAGAAATGTCAATGAAAGAGATAATTCTCAGGGATGCAAAAATGTGTGCGTATGCAGCCGGAAATGTGGAGCATTTTAAATATCTGATGAAAAGACTTGGATATGTATTCAAGAAAGATGCGTGGATGGAAGTGCAGGCACCGGGATTTCGGTATTATCATAAACTGGCAAAGCTGGACGAGATGTTTTCAGAAGATATGCTAAGGCATCATGTGGATATGCCCTGGATGGTAAAGCCTTACTTTTATTCGTCGGATATCAGGGGATTGCACAGGGCGAAGCTGTCATCATTCCAGAAGAAGTTTTATGCAAAGCTATACAGATTAAGGATTGTAGAGCAGAAGCGTTTTGCAGTCGGTGGAGCAAAGTATACAGAGGATTTGAAGCGGTTTCATCAGTTACAGGACGAATATCTGCTGATTGTAAATAATGACATCAAAAGTGTTGTGGATCTTGTGGATTTCATAAATGAGCAGGAAGAAAAAATCCAGCAGATTGAGGACAGACAGCATGAGATATACAGAGAAAGCTCTAGTCGGAAACGCAGTATAAAGAATGAAGAGCAGTACCGGGAATATCAGATATGGCATGTGGAAGTGCAGGAAGAACTGGACGAACTGAAGCAGGAGAAAAGGAAAATTAAGAGGCAGATACAGCTTGCTGATGACATTATAAAAGAAGATTTGTATACGGCTTATTATGCGGTGTCGGGGAAGGAGGAGATTGTTGCTGACAGGGATGTTGAGATACCGGGGATGGAAGAAAAGACTGCGGTTGAGGAAGTAGTGGCAGTAGTTGTTGAGCCTGATGCAAATGTTGAGGTGATGAATCCTAACAATAATCAGAATGATACGTCTGTAATGCCAGATATTCGTAATGTGTCTGATGTAAATACGGCAAGAATGGATGAAGATATTACTGACGTAACAGATAAAGGTGAATATGTGGAAATTAGAGAAACTGAACCTGTGGACAAAGCTGACTGGATTGTCAGGATAATATCAGAGCTTGGTGGTTATGAGAATGTCAGTAATTCTGTTAAGGCAGATATATTTGGATTTGATATTGCTGCTGTAAGTGGAAGTATAAGACTGTTCTCGGATGTAATGAAAAAACTTGGAATGAAGCTGGATGGGGATGAACTTTATGAGGAGTTTCAGAGGATTTATGATGAAACGGTTAGCAGAGATGCTGATAAAGAAAAGGTAAGAGATAAGATAGGAAATAGGGGCAGAGGAAGGTAATTCCTCTGCTTTTAGCTGTTAAATATAAATAGATAACAAAAAAATGATATTTAAAATACAATAAAAATGTGATATGATTTATCTATACATTTTTATTTGCAACTAAGGGAGAAAATATGGGTATCGGATTATTTTTGAATGATTATTATGACCTTTTGAAATTGATGCATGATAATGAAGTTATAATATTAGACGAGAAAGTGATTCCATTAACACAACAACAGATAGCTACAACTTTGAAATGTAGCAAAATGAAGATTAATAGTATGTTTAGTGCGTTACAAAAACAGGATTTCGTCGAGCAAAAAACAAGAGGAAAGTATGTTTTGACGGATAAAGCTGAAATGATAATTGAGACAATAGAAAAACTGCAATAATTATAGATAAGGAGCAAGTAAATATGCCTACATTGGATTGGATAGGAAAAGATAAGGTAATAAATCATCATAATGATGTGCCATATAAAGTTCTTGAACGCAAGTATAGTTATGATGAAGATGGTGAGCATAAAGATGATATTCACAGTGAGAACATGATTATACATGGCGATAATTTAGAAGCATTAAAATCTCTTTTGCCACAGTATGAGGGGAAAATCAAATGTATCTATATTGATCCTCCATATAACACTAGGAAGAGTTCAGAAAAAAATAAGGCATGGATATATTCAGATAGTGTGGATGACCCGAAGATAGAAAAGTGGTTAGGTGTGACTGTTGGTGATGAAGGAGAGGATTTATCTAGACATGATAAATGGTTATGCATGATGTACCCTCGGCTAGTATTATTAAATAAATTATTATCCGATAAAGGAATTGTATTTATCAGTATAGATGACAATGAATGTAGTTATTTGAAAATAATTTGTGACGATATATTTGGGAAGAAAAATTTTGTTGCACAGTTAATATGGAGATCGGATGGGAACTTTGATAATCAGGCGAAGATAAAGAATGTTCATGAGTATATTTTGTGTTATATAAAGAATGCTGATGAGGTTGGACTTCCTCAGGCAATAGATCCAAGTGCTTCTGAAAATAGTAAAATATATAATGAAGAAGTGAGAAATACTGTTGTCAAGAACGGACCTAAAAATCCTATGTCAACAATAAAGCTACCAATAGGTTTTCCGTGCTCGGTCAGTGATTTGATAATAAAATCGAGGAAAGATAAATTTCCATATTATGGAGCAGATGCAATTATAGAAGGCGGACGTTTAATTAATGAGGTAGAAGTTGAAAGCGGTTGGTCGTCAAAGAACATATTAATGAAGTATATTAATAATGGGTTTAACCCAGTTAAGGATACCAAGGGACAAGATACAGTGTTTGAAATTACAAAAACTGGAAATATCGAAATGATAAAAAAAAGAGGAGATGCTAGTCATGTTCTCTCGCTTTTACAGAACTTAGGTAGCACACAAAATATGAGTACAGAGTTGGCAAAAATGGGTGTGAAATTTGATTTCCCTAAACCGGTTGAGTTGGTAATATATTTAATTAGTTTTTATTGCCGAAAAGATGACATTATATTAGATTCTTTTGCAGGCTCAGGTACAACAGCTCATGCTGTTTTAAACATGAATAAAAAAGATGGTGGCAATCGTAAATTTATTCTGGTTGAGATGGGAGATTATGCTGACACAATAACAGCCGAACGTGTAAAAAGAGTGATTGATGGTTATGGGGAAGGAAAGAATGCAGTAGATAGAACAGGTGGTAACTTCTCATATTATGAATTAGGAAGTCCATTGTTTTTGCAGGATGGAACTATCAACAATGATATAGCTACAGCTGAAATTAGAAAATATATCTGGTACACAGAAACCAATGGGCTTGAGTATGCTGAGAACGAACAGGAAAAATATTATCTTGGCTCTCATAATGATACAGCATATTATTTTTATTATGAAAAGGACAAGGCTACAATACTTGACTATTCTTTTTTGGCAACGGTAAATGTAAAGAACCAGTCATATATTATATATGCAGATTCTTGTGCATTATCAGATATTGATTTACAGAAGTGGAATATTACATTTAAGAAAATACCAAGAGATATTGAGCATATCTAGAAAGGACAAGGTATGGAACTTAAAAATTATCAGATACAGGTTATAAGTGATTTAGAACGATTTTTAGAGCTGCTTATAGAGAAGCAGAGTATAAGTTCAGCATACAGCACCTTATGGAATGAAAAAGGAGTGAATGTGGGGATAGATGGAATGCCGCCATACAAAACGGAATTAGCAGGTGTTCCACAGGTGTGCTTTAAAGTTCCAACAGGTGGTGGAAAAACATTTCTAGCGGCAAATTCAATTAAGCCAATATTTGATTCTATGCCACATATACATCCTAAAGCAGTAGTATGGCTCGTTCCATCAGATGCAATACTTACTCAGACATATAGAACATTAACGGATAAGAATCATGATTATAGGAAGAAAATAGATGTTGATTTTGGTAATAAGGTCGAGATTTATTCTAAGCAGCAATTGTTAAATGGACAGAATTTTAATCCGACTTCAGTTAGTGATAATTTATCAGTATTTGTATTGAGCTATGATTCATTTCGGACGAGCAAAAAGGATGGAAGAAAAGCGTATCAAGAGAATGGTAGTTTGTTGCCATTTGTGAGATTTAAACAGGATAGTGGTTCGTTGTTGGAAGATACGGATGAAACAGCTTTGATACAAGTTATCCGTAAATTGAATCCAGTTGTTATTGTTGATGAGAGTCATCATGCTACAAGTAAGCTCAGTAAAGAAATGTTACAGAATTTCAATCCTTCATTTGTACTTGATTTGACAGCCACACCGAAAAATGGAAGTAATATTATCTCGTTTGTAGATGCAAGACAGCTTAAAGCAGAAAATATGGTTAAATTACCTGTAATTGTTTATAACAGAAAATCACAGGAAGATGTTTTTGTATCTGCAATTTCATTAAGAAGAAAATTAGAAAATGAAGCGGTTGAAGAACAGAAAAATGGTGGCAGATATATCAGACCAATTGTTTTATTTCAGGCTCAGCCTAGAACCAATGATGACAGTACAACCTATGATAAGATAAAGCATACTCTTATTGATATGGGGATACCAGAATCTGAAATTGCAATAAAGACTGCGGATAGGGATGAGTTAAAAAATATAGATTTAAGCAGCAAGGACTGTAGTATCAGATATATCATTACTGTTAATGCATTAAAGGAAGGATGGGATTGTCCATTTGCATATATATTGGCAACAGTCGCAAATAGAACATCAAGCATAGATGTAGAACAGATTTTAGGAAGAATTCTCAGACTTCCTAATACGAGAAAGAACGAAAGAGAAGTATTAAATCTTTCGTATGTTATTACATCATCAAATGCCTTTTATGCAACACTTGACAAGGTTGTAGCAGGACTTAATGCGGCTGGCTTTACGAGTAAAGATTATCGTATAGACGATTATGTGGAACAGGATACTGAATTTTCAGTAGAACAAGCTGGTAATATACAGACAGAGTTAAAGTTAGATAATGATGTAACTGATGATACAAATAATGTGTCGGATGAGATAGATCCTTTAAATATAGACTTTGTGAGGGAACAAATATCACCATTCGTAAATAATGATAATATGGAATCACAGAGTCAATCTGAGGTTAATGATGTGGTAACAGATATGCTTGACCATGCAAAAACACAGAATGAATTATATTGGCAAGACTTTGAGGAAACAGAAGAATATCTGCCAGTGCCACCAGAGGTTGGAAATAAGATGAAGCATTACAAAGTAAATCAGTTATATGCTAGTGAAGCAGGACAGATAGAAATACCGCAGTTTATGATAGAAACAGGACGTTCTCTGTTTTCTGAACATGAGCATCAGGTATTAACGAAAGAAAATTTGTATGCGGGATTTTCATTATTAGATAAGGATACGGTAATTGATTTTGACAGCATAGATTCAGAAATTGCAAGAATTGATATTGATGATTCAGATGCAATGCCAAAAGCATGGAAGTTGCAGGGCTTTGATAGTCAGAATGTAAAACAGTGGTTTGATGAACAGCCGTCAGATAGAAAAATGCGTCTGTGTAAGGATATGATAATAAAGAAATTATCAAAGAATAATGCGATAAATGATAGAGATTTGGAGGTATATGTAGACAGGATTATTCAGAATCTTACAGAGGATCAATTAACAGATATGGAACAGACACCAGGTATCTATGTCCTGAAAATTAATAAAAAAGTTAATTCGCTTTTAAATGAATATGCAAAGAAAATGTTTTTTGAGTGGGTGGAACAAGACAAAATTTCTTGCCAGTCGTCATATAAACTACCGAAAGAAATCAGCCCGACAGAAACAATAGCATCAATACCAAAATCATTATATAACGAAGAGGAAAAGTTTGATACCGAATATGAAAGAAAGGTTGTCATGGAATTATCCTCATTAAACAATATTAAATGGTGGCATAGAAATATGGCAAGAAAAGGATTTGCCATAAATGGTGCTGTAAACGCATATCCGGATCTTATGGTGAGAACAGAAAGCGGTAAACTTTTACTGATAGAAACTAAAGGTGATCAGCTTGAAAACTCTGAATCCAAAGAAAAAGCCGAAATCGGAGCAAAGTGGGCAGAGATGGCTGGAAGAATGTATAAGTATTATATGGTGTTTGAAACAAAGAATCCTGGATATAATGGTGCTTATTCATATGAGGAGTTTATGAGGATTGTTAAAGAACTTTAGTAGAATAGGAAGTTGGAGCTGAATCGGTATATATGACAGAGTTTATTGAAAAACATGATTATCAGGAGATTTTAGTTGAAGACATAAAACAGATTTATAAAGCTGCAAATGATTATAATTCATTTTATAAATTACCTAGGCAAGGCAGGGGAGATATTGGGGATGAATATACATATTTACAAGCTTTTTATCGTGGACAGAGCGATTCTTCGTGGAAAATAATACCGAGTATATGTCGGAATAAAGATGTTGATGAGAGAATATCAGAAAGAGGGGACTTGCTGTTTGAGGTAATGGCATATGAGCAACATTATATACAGGCAACAAGATTAATAGATTTCACAACAGATATAAATATTGCTTTGTATTTTGCTTGTTGTGATAGTATGGATAAAGATGGAGCAGTATTTTTATGGTCATATTCACCATATGATTCAAAATGGGTGAGAACTATAATACAATGTGAGCTTGTCAATATTCAAAAAGATAAACTTAGCATTCAAGAATTTGCAGAAGAACTTTTTGGCAAATACCCAGAATTGAAAGATAGGTACAGTTATACAGATGAATTTTATGCAGAATTGATATCTTTTTTAGATCATGGTTTTATGATAATGCAACCAAGAAGACAGCAGAAGACTAATATTAGAATACAAAGACAAAAAGGATGCTTATATGTGTGTGGAGTGAAATTTGAAACACCAATTGACAAAATGCGGACAAGTATGAATGCAGGACAAAATATATTTTGTCCGCACGATGTAGTAGCACCTAGAGAATTAGATGGAGGGCATTCTTTAGTTAAGATTATTATTCCAGCTAAATTAAAAAATGCAATAATGAATGAACTTAAAGGTAAGGGGATTACGAAAGAATATTTATTGCCAGATTAGAGGAATTATGAAATATAAAGATAAAGAGTATGTTTTTTCAAAGGATGATATTACGAATATTTGGATTGCGTTAAACTGTGAGAGCGCATTGAATAACAATAAAGAAATTATTGTAAAAGTAAAGGAAAAGAGAAAGATAGACAAGACATTTCCAGCTCGAAATAAAATTACTTGTGCATTAGAACAAATCGAAAATGTATTGGATTATTTGAATTATGATTATGAGTTCAAACCTACACATAATCAAAGAAATGCATTTGACTTCATTGAGTTTTTAAATTGTGAGTATATTGTGGTGCATAGTATTGATACTTTGGCAAAGATATTTGAAGTATCAACAGAAGATATCACTGATAATCGAGATTGTTTTTCGGGTTTTGCATACGGAGATGGAAATGATGGAGAAGTATTTGAGTATATTAGATCCTTATGTGCAGTTCATCCAACTGACACAAGTATGCATCCAACAGTACATAAAGCTGGAGAGTTTGATTGTTGTTCAAGAATAGTATGGGATGGTATTGGATGTGTAGATCAGAGGGATTTGACAGCAATTGTGTATCCGTCGGAAGAAGGGGGAGAAGAAGAATATATTGGTATTAAGGTTGAGCCGTTTATCCTATATCTGAATAAATGGATTTCTCTTATGGATAATATTAAAGAACATATATATTCATTTGCAGAAAACGAAAAAGAAAGGCTTAGGGGAGAGACTATTTTAGAACCGGAATCGTTTGCTAATTACATAGAATATATAGATAATTTGCATAAAGAATATCAACGAAGAGTTGGCGAAAAACATGAATATTTGTTTGAAGAGTATAAATTAGCTTTTCAAGTACATTTTGATAATGATAAAACAGAAAAGATGAAAGAGTGTTATAAGACAGCCATTAAATATATGTTTGGTTTTTTGCACAAGCAAATGCAGGAAATGAATAAGGAATGTTATACAGGTATAAAAGGTTTACCGAATAATGTTGAAACTAATTTGTTTTATGAATTATATCAGCCAATTGAAGGAAGAAGTCGTTTTTCAAATGAAAGAAGTGCATTTTCGTATGTACATAATTTAAATAGCAGTCATCCATATGATGTATATCATGCGAGACAGGTACTTAATACTATAAAGCCTTTGGTGAATAAATATGTTGAATTTAATAATACAGAGTCACAGAAAGAGACAAATTTGCTATTACAAATTGCAACTTATTTTGATGCGCTAAAACAGGATGGATATATAAACAGAAGTATCCCAAATACAATTGAGTATAGAGGTCATTTTTATTCGTCTGAAAAAGATGTAGAACTGGAAGAATTCGATGAATGAGTTTAAAATTAAGATGATTACGAAAGAATATTTATTGCCAAATTAGATATGAAAGCTTATTAGGAAAGAAGGTGTAACACTAATGACCGAAGAAGAATTTAAAGAAATATTAGATAAAGAGGAAACTGATACAGTTGAATTTAAATCTTGGATAAATGCAAGAAATATGAAAGAAATTATTTCTCTTGCTGTTGATGAATTAATTGCATTTGCAAATACTAAGGGAGGAACAGTTTATTTTGGAGTAGAAGATAACCCGATTGAAGTTACTGGTTGTGATAGGAATTATAATGGTCAGCGTATTATTGAGGGAATTTATGATAGAACTGTGCCACCATTATTTACAGAAATATCAGACTTCGAGTATCAAGGAAAACTCGTTATTGCAATATCAGTTAAAGCAGATGGAAAGACATATACAACTACAGATGGCAGATGCCTGAAGCGATTAGGTAAGAATTCAAAACCTGCATATCCGGATGAGTTGAGCAATTTTTATTCTTCTGCGCAGAATCCGGATTTTTCTGGCAGAATTATAGGCGAAAGTACTCTGGATGATGTAAATAAGTTAGAAGTGTACAGCTTGAAGGAAAAACTAAGAGTCAGGGATTCTAAATCTACATTACCAGATTTGGATGATATAGATTTTTTGAGAGACTTACAGCTCATAAAATATGACGGAGATGTAGAACGTCTGACTATTGCTGGTCTGCTCTTTGTGGGAAAAGAAACCTCAATTCAAAGATTGTTACCGCAGGCGGAAGTTATATATTTACATTATTCAGCTGATAATTTAGAAGAATACGATGCAAGACTTGATTTAAAGCTGCCATTAATAAGCGTTATTGACAAGTTGACCGAGAGAGTACAAGCATACAGTAAGATAGAGAACATTCAGGTAGGATTATTCAGACTTGAGGTGGAAGATTTTCCGGAGAGAGTATTTCAGGAAGCACTTCTCAATGCGTTGTCTCATAGAGATTATCAGAGCAATGCAGCAGTTTATGTAAAACAATATCCAGATAAAATAGTTATTGAAAATCCAGGCGGATTCCTTGATGGAATTACAGAGGACAATATTATAACGCATCCATCTATACCAAGGAATAAACTGATAGCAGAGACACTGCAAAATTTGAAATATGTTCAGAGAACCGGTCAGGGAGTAGATATCATCTTTAAGGACATGGTTTCAATGGGCAAGCCTTATCCAAGATACAGATCGTTTAATGATGCAGTTTCTTTGACAATATTCGGTGCAATAGATAACACAGAATTTGTTAAGTTTATTACCGAAGTACAGGATAAGAATAGTAAAATTATGCCTTTGGCTGAAATGATGATATTAAGAGACTTAATGGACAACAGGAAAGAGCAGTTGTCAGAACTATCAAGAAAAGTCCAAAAATCGTTGGATGAAACAAAAAAGTCATGCAATGAGCTGGTTAACGGTGGTCTGATAGAGATTGTTGGCAAGGAATATATGCTCACAGCTAAGGTATATGAGGCATTAAAATCAGACGTGGAATATACAAGAGACAAAACAGTTCAGTATATTAAGGCTAAAAATATGATTTTAGAATATTTACAGATAAATGATCGGATAACATCTGCTAAGATACAGGAGATGTGTGGATTTACTAAGCAGCAGGCAAGAAGTGTCATTGATAAAATGAGGAGTGAAGAACTGATAGATATTTGCAGGCGGGGAAATAAATCATATTATGTAAGACTTTAGTATTTCGAGTTTCCTTTCGAGTGGATTTTGAAAAAACTCGGAAGAAAACTCGAAAGGTAAGGAGGTAATTTGTTAATTAAAAACGTGAATTACAATATGCTTATATTGGGTGAACTTCAAAGATTGGAAGACTTGTCATCAGAGTATAAGGCAATACTTATTCTTATTAGCAAGAGAATTAGAAGAGATTTATGGCAGTGCGGTAAAAATGATGTAATGTTATATAAGATGCTAAATGAGTGTGGAAAGCAATTGGATATGGCTTATAAGGGTCCAGATCAATATATGGAACAAGATTTTACAGATTATATATTGAGTCTAAAATCATATTCTTTGTTTTTGGGAGTTCATTTACAGCCATATTATTTTGAAAAATTCGTATCGGATGTAAGATTAGAGAATTCTAGAAACATTATCGAAAAACAGTGGGATAATATCATATGTGCCGCAGAAAATAGTGATAAGGCATTTATAGATATTTTTGACGATGTTTTTTCAAAATGTATAGACCAATATGACGATGTATTTTTTCATACATTAAGTGATAGTGATGTTTTATGTAGAGTGGTTCCAGAATGGGGCTGGGATGAAAGCAGATTTATCCCATGGGATAATATAGATAATATGAATAGATGGAATCCACCAGGAAAAACATATTTGTACCTGTCTTTTGATGAGAGCGAAATAAAATATAATGATGAATTATCAGTTAGTGAATATATCTGTTTAGAAGAATACCGAGCCGAAAAAGATAACAAATATTCATTTTGTCATTTTAAACCGATAAAGAAGGGAAGAATCCTGGATTTATCGTATAATGACGTAGAACTATGGAAGATTGAAATGGCATTGGATAGATATCAAGAAATAGTTAAAGATTTATTTGTTAATTCAACATTGTCAGACCAAGCGGAATTAAAGAAGATGGGGACAACAAAGAGAAGCGTTAAGCGGTATATCAAGAAAAATGTTGATGAAACTATAATTGATAGATCGATTATTGAGAAAGCAATTGCAAAAACATATTTAAAGATGGTATGTAATACGATTTATAAAAAAGTAGACGAAGATGATAATGCCGGAAAAGAGAAAGCATATAAATCATTTCATATTTTGGCAGGTTATTTGGAATCGAAAGAAATTACAGGAATTATATATCCATGTACAAGAACAAAGAAAATTATAGGAAAGAATCTTGTGCTATTTAATAGATATGATGCAGTTCCTATCAAGGATAGTATTCGGGAAATTATTTATAAATAGATGTCTAGCTGGTTATATAAATTACTTGTAAATAATGTTGTCAAGAATTTTGTGTATTATAAGACTATGAAATAATTGTATTGTCTCGAGTTTCTTTCGAGTTATTTTTAGAAAAACTCGAAAGAAAACTCGAAGAACAACTTAAGACACAGAGAGATTAGGTAGGATTAATTGAATTCATTCATAGCATCAACATATCTTTGCAAACCATCTGCTTTGAGAGCAAGTTCTGCATACAGCAGAGGAGCATCTTGTGCAAGCCTGTAAAGATATACAATATCATTAGGATTATCAAGAATGACAGATGAATTACACTTCTGGCAATTGAGTATGAATGGGTCACTGTCATTTGCATATACAACAATGGAATCTGAGTCAGGTTCATACATGCCAAACAGATAAAGAAGGTTATTGCTCATTGTGAGCATCACCTTCCCAAAGATATTTAGCACCATCAAGTAAGTCAATGATGGCAGAGAGCATATTATTATAGCTGGTCTGCAGCTCTGCGATTTCATTGCTGGTAGGTAGATTATCGGGATTCTGATCCTGACAATATCCAACAAATGCTTTATGCATTTCAAGTAATTGAAGATACAAAGCATTGACAGTCTGGACAAGAGGATATATGGTTTCTTTCTTGCCGACAACGCAGATGCGGTTATAGATGCAGGAACGGACAAAATAATCTTTCTTCATCATGCCGCTGGCAAGGATGCGGGCTTCGATTTGCTTGCGTTCAGCTTCGCTGATTCTAAAACTTATAGTTGGATGTTTGTGTTGATTGCTCATGGAAAAGCTCCTTTCATAGTGGGTGTGGCAGCAGGCACGATTAAGCACCCACAAACCACATTTGATTATTCGTTTTTAGTAGTAAAAGTAGATTATATCTGCCATGGTCTTTGTAGATGCAATATTGAATAATTGCAACTAATTTGCTACTAAAGTTTTTGAAAACGATATGAAAAGAACAACATTAGATGAAACGGATGCGATGGAATGCCGCATAAAATCAGCATTTTTGATTTGATGATACTTCCTTTGGGAAGAGTTTGAATAACGGATTAGAATGCCGAAAGCCTGTATTTATGCGGGCTTCCGGCATTTGTTTTATCAAATGGCTCTAGTTTGGCTCTATTTGTGGGGAGAGTAATTGATGCAAATGTAATTATTCAGAAGAATGAAAAGGAAAAAATGATATGAAGAAATGCAAACTTCTTTTATTTGATTTAGACGGAACTTTATTACAGAGTGACAAAACAATATCAACCAGAACATTATCAGCTCTAAAAAAATGCAGGGGAAATGATATATTGATAGGTGTTTCCACCTCCAGAAGTGAGCAAAACTCTTTGGTATTTTTAAATGAATTGATGCCCGATATTTTAATATCGAGTGGAGGTGCATTAGTAAAATACAAAACAGAATATATTTATAGGGCAGAATTTTCCGAAGAAGAAACGAATGTGATGATTGACATGGCAAGAAATATTTGTGGAAATGATTGCGAAATTACGATAGACACAATAGATGCACATTATTGGAATTATAAAATAGATCCTAAGAAGTTAGATAAGAGTTGGGGAGATAGTATTTATACAGATTTTTCAGATTTTAACGAATGTTCATTAAAAATGTGTGTTGAGATATTTAATCAAGATAAGGCAGATAAGCTGACTCGAAGTCTCTCTGATTGTGATTGTATTCGTTTCTCTGATGGATTTTGGTACAAGTTTACAAAAAAGAATGTGACGAAAGAAAACGCAATTATGAAGATTACGGAAGTATGTGGATTTAGTACAGATTCAATTATTGCATTTGGAGATGATTATGCAGATATCGGAATGCTTGAATTATGTGGAACAGGTGTTGCAATGGGGAATGCGATTGATGAGGTAAAAGAGAGAGCTGATATTGTAATTGGTTCAAATGATGAAGATGGTATTGCGGGTTTTATTGAAAATGAAATATTATAGATATGTACATGGAGAGGAAATATGGTGGAAGTAAAATTTTATGATACGGTTAATGATGAACTATTGAAATTTGCAGTGATTATCTCACAGAGTAACGGCAAATGGGTATTTTGCAAGCACAAAGAAAGAAATACATGGGAGGTACCGGGGGGACATAGAGAAGATAGTGAGGATATTCTTGAAACAGCCAAACGAGAACTATATGAAGAAACAGGAGCAATAACTTTTGATATTACTCCAATTTGTATATATTCTGTGACTGCACCAGATAATTTCGATGGAAGGGAGACTTTTGGAAAATTATTCTTCTCAGATATATATACATTTGAAAAAGAGCTTCACAGTGAAATTGAAAAAATAGCAATTATGGATGAACTACCGATTAATTGGACTTATCCGGAAATTCAACCCAAACTGCTGGAAGAAGCAAGGAAAAGAGGATTTCTGCCCAAGAAGGAAGAAATAAAATGGCTGTTTTTTGATGTTGGCTCGACGTTGGTTGATGAAAGCAAAGTTTATGAAGACAGGATGAAAAGGATAGCGGATTTATCAGGTTTAACTTACGAGCAAATTAATAAATATGCCATGTCGTTTTATAAAGAAAACAAAAAAGGAGACTTAGAGGTAGCAAGGCAATTGGGCGTGAAACTACCTAAATGGGAATCGCAATACGAAAGGCTGTATACAGATACCAAAGATTGTCTGAAAAAGTTAAGTAGAATTTATAAAATTGGTGTAATTGCAAACCAATCACTAGGAACTTCTGAGAGATTAGAAAATCTTGGAGTACGAAAATATCTTGATTTGATCATCGCATCAGCAGAAGAAGGTGTTTCAAAACCAGATAGGCGAATATTTGAAATTGCATTGGAAAGAAGCCGTTGCAGACCAGAGAATGCAGTTATGATTGGTGACCGTATTGATAATGATATTGTACCTGCAAAACAGTTGGGTATGAAAACTATATGGGTAAAACAGGGATTTGGAAGTTTGTGGACTGTAATGGACGAGAGTGAAAAAGCCGATATTGAAGTTAATAACTTATCTGACATTTTGAATTATCTATAGGAGGGAAAGTGAATGTTCAAGGTTGCTATACTACAAAAACGTTCTATTAATGAACAAATAGATAAGAATATTGAAACTATCATTATGGCAATGGAAGAGGCCTCGGAAAAACATGCAGATATTCTATTGTTGCCAGAATGTTTTATTACAGGATATGATTTGCCTATGTCATATGAAAAAAGCATTGCAGATAATGATATAAGAATTGCCCAAATATGTGAGAATGCTAAAAAATATAAAATAGGCGTAGTACTTACTGCATTTACAAAAGGTAGTAAGCAACCACAGAACTCAGCCTTTGTTATCAATAAGTCGGGAAATATATTAATGAAATACTCTAAGGTTCATACTTGTGACTTTGCAGATGAAAGAAATGTTGAATCAGGGAAAGAGTTTAAGGTGTGCGATTTTGAAGGAATACAATTAGGTATTATGATTTGTTATGACAGAGAGTACCCGGAAAGCGCAAGAATACTGATGCTAAAAGGTGCAGAAGTTATTCTTGTACCGAATGATTGCGGTTCTATGCAACCAAGAATCAGAGCGCTTTCTACAAGAGCATATGAAAATATGGTTGCAGTTGCTATGGCAAATCCGAATGGAGATAATGCTGGATGTTCCTGTGCATTTAGTCCCATTTGCTGGGATAGAAATGGGAAATGTGTTGATAACACAGTTTTGCTGGCTGACGATAAGTCAGAGGGAATTTTATATGCGGAGTTTGATATGGAAGCTATCAGAGAATATAGGAATCGGGAAATGTTAGGAAACACATTTCGTAAGGTAGAAGCATACAGTCAGTTGTTAAGTAAAGAAATCAAGAAACCATTTATAAGGGATGGTCAGAATAGATAAATCAGAAGTAACAAGAGGAAATATTTTATCGAGGTTCAGATGTAGAATGTCAGTTGCTCTATGTAATGGGTGATATGGAGGCGGATATCAGAACACATCATATTCATATTGTAAAATGGAACGGAACTGAGTGAAAGAATTATATTCATTTCAGGGATTATCTTAATGCCAATGAGAATGTGGCATTGCAGTATGAAAAATTAAAGGAAGAACTTGAAAGTAAGTATGCAGATGATAGGGTTGCATACACGAATGGCAAACAGAATATGATAAACAAAATTTTAGGCAAATGAAAAAGGAGGCAAGTATGTTAAGATTAAGGCCATACAATAAAAGTGATGCAGAAATAATTATGTCATGGATAAAAGACGAGAGAGCTTTTTATAAATGGACAGCAGGAGTTTTAGGGGAATATCCAATTTCTGAGGAGCAATTCAATACAGTAAGTAATCTTATGGCATTTACTGCTATAGATGATAACGATGTAGTGGGATTTTTTACCATGAGAAGACCAAATGAATTTTTTAATGAATTACGGTTTGGCTTTGTAATCGTTGATTCGAAAAAACGTGGGCGGGGATATGGAAAAAATATGCTGAAATTAGGCTTAAAATATGCTAAAGAAATATTCGGTGTTAATAAAGTTTCATTAGGCGTTTTTGAGAATAATGAATCAGCTTATTATTGCTATAAGGCGATAGGTTTTGAGGATGTATCTCAAGATGAAATAGAAAAGTATACTGTAATGGGAGAAGAATGGAATTGCCTTGAACTGGAAATAAATCTATAAAGTAAGTAAGATTTAATTTGTAATTGTTCTTGCAGTGCACATGATATAGATATATATGTTAGGATACTATTTAAGAAAAGTACCCATGACAGGGCGTTAAGCGTCTGGGGGACGCTTGTTTGGCACCGACCGAAACGGAGTGTAGACGTGGCGCCGATGACGGCTTACCATGAACGCAAAACTCGGACTATTGGATACGCCTGAGCTTAATAAAATGATGTCATTCGATGATGTAGATATTGCATCAATCGGTAAAAGGAAAACTGCATTATTTGTAGTTGTCAGTGATACTGACCGTTCTATGGACAGACTTGTCAATGTTTTTTTCAGTCAGGCAATGAACGAACTATGCAGATTTGCCGATAAAGAATGTATAGACAACAGGCTGCCGGTTCCGGTGAGATTTTTTCTGGATGATTTTGCCACTAACTGCAGAATAGATGAATTTCCGAGGATGATAGCATCAATTCGTTCCAGAGGAATCTCAACAGTCATCATGATACAGGCTGAATCCCAGCTGACTAAAGGGTACGGATACGATGATAAAACCATCATTGGAAACTGTGATACATATGTATATATGGGTGGCAATGATGTAGCAACTGCGATAGAGGTATCTAAGCGTTGTGATCTTCCAATGAAAAAAATTCTTAATATGCCGGTTGGTACAAGCTGGATATTTAGAAGGGGCGAACCCGCTGTATTCTGTAATAATTTTGATATTGACAGAATGCTTTTTGAAAAAGGCCTGCTTATCAGATATAATTCGAATGTAGAAAGGAGAATATAAATGCTTATTTTAAATGTGGAGGACGATGCTTTTAAACATAACGATATCTGCAAAGTCCTTAACGGATGCGGCAGAATGGAAATTGAGTGGGTAATGGACCTGGAGACAGGTCTTAATGCCTTAAGTAAATCAATGGAGAGTGACAAAAAATATGATTTGATTATCACTGATATGTATTATCCGCTTACGCCAAGTGGAAGAGAAGACGAGGCAGGAGAGATTTTTATACGAAAAGCAAATGAAATGGGCAGCAAAACACCTATAATTCTGTGTTCGTCACTCAGTTATGTGATACCGGGAATATATGGAACTCTGCATTATTCTGATAGAACGGACTGGGAGGGAGAACTTAGGGAAATGATAAGGAACTTAAAGTGATTATTTTTATATAGAGAAGGGGAATATTGGTATGAATTTATATATCAGCGATACACATTTTGGACATTATCATGGTGATAAGGAGATTTCGGATAAGGAAATATTATTATACAAAGGATTTCAGTCATTAGGCAGGAATTCTTAAAATTCTGTGTGATGAAATTACAAATGAAATAGCACAAGAAAAGAAAAACTTAAAAATCAGTATAATCTGAATAATAGGTTATGATGGTATTACTGTTTTTTTACTGAAATAAAATAATTGTGTGAAAAAGACCTTCATTTTTATCATAGTAGGTCTGTATATTACCATTGTGATTATTAAGAACATTTTCAATACTTTTTAGACCAAAACCATGGTTCTTGTTGTCTTTTTTAGAAGATATAAGGTGACCGGATTTGGAAAATAGTGGCTTGGTCCGGCATGTGTTTATCATGCTGATAATAATTAATGTACTATCTTCCTTTTGACAAACAGATAAATCTGTGTAGCTATCATCATATTTTGAACAAGAGTCATAGGCATTCGATAATAAATTAGAAAAAAGAGCTGTAATTTCCTGCTCAGACAGTGTATTTACGGTGTTTTTTCGTATATCAACATTAAGTTTGATGTTCTTTTTTTCAAATAACATTTTATAGTGGGCAATAATAGCATTAAGCAGTTCGTTGTCACATACAACAGGTGATGGTTTTAAAGCACCTGTTTCAATAATCTCACCTATGTAATTGATTATATTCTCAGTATTACCATTTGATGCAAACGTTGAAATAAGAGTAAGGTGATTCTTGATATCATGAATCCGTATTTTTTGCTGTTCGTCGTGCTCCTGAAGTAAATGGTAGTATTCGGAGGTACTTTCATCATGTAATAATTGAAGCTGAAGCTCAGTGTATTTTTTACGCATCCTTTGGCTATAATCATAATAAAAGAATATCATTATATTAACAGATAGTATCAGAAAAGCACATATAGATATCATATAATCATGAATCAACAGAAGGTTGTCGTTAAGGCATAGTGAAAAAAGTGTAATAGAAATAAATATGGTTATAATTGGGATGATAAAGGAACAACGGTATTAGATGATGTGTCTGTTACTTTTGAAAAAGGGTGTATTACAGGAATTATAGGCAGAAATGGAAGCGGAAAAACAGTTCTGCTAAAATTAATCTGTGGACTTCTAAAAAAGGATACGGGGGAAATAATTATTGACGGCAAGCCGATTGGGGAAGGCAGAAGGCATCCGGAAAATATAGGCGCTGTCATAGAAAATCCCGGTTTTATTCCATATAAAAGCGGATATAAGAATCTGAAATATCTGGCAGACATACAGAAAAAGATTGGAAAAGAAGAAGTGAAAAATGCGATAAAACAGGTTGGACTTGACCCTGATTCCAGAAAGCATGTCGGAAAGTATTCACTTGGTATGAAGCAGAGGCTTGGAATTGCACAGGCACTTATGGAAAGACCGGATTTAATCATTTTGGACGAACCTATGAATGGGTTAGACAAACAGGGAGTCAAGGACATAAGGGAAATATTGATTGAGCTAAAAAAACAGGGCAAAACCATAATCATCACAAGCCATAATGCTGAAGATATAGAGGTTTTATGTGATAAGGTATATGAGATGGAGCAGGGGAAAATCTTGACTGTATAAAGGCGGCAGGCAAAAGTTGATAGTATTGTGGATTTGAAAGGATACCTATACTGTGTCAATTTAGGCATGGTGCAGGTATCTTTTTTGCATATTATCTATAACCGTTACATAAAAAAGTGCAAATGCACAAAAAATAATAATAGCTATTGATGTAAAAATAATTTAGTGGTAAAATAGCATTACCAAATTTTGTGCAATGCACAAAAACAAGGAGTGATACTATGGAGATTAAAAGAGATTCATACCTTGAACAGTTAAAGATAAGAAAAGATAACGGAATGATAAAGATTATCACGGGAATCAGGAGATGTGGCAAATCATTCCTGTTATTTGTGTTGTTTAAGAAATATTTATTGGAGAGTGGCGTAGATAATGCCCACATCATTGAGATTGCTTTAGATGGCATTGAAAATGAGGAACTGAGAGATCCAAAGAAGTGTTATCAGCATATTAAAGATGCAATGAAAGATGACCGGAAGTATTATTTGCTCTTGGATGAAGTACAGTTTATGCCACGATTTGAGGAAGTGTTGAATAGTTTGCTTCGTATCGGTAACATTGATGTGTATGTAACCGGCAGTAATTCTAAATTTTTATCTAGTGATATTGTAACTGAATTTAGAGGCAGAGGAGATGAAATCAGAATTTATCCGTTATCCTTCGCGGAGTTCTATGCGGCTTTTGATGGAGATTATGATGATGCCTGGGAGGAATATATGATATACGGTGGGTTGCCACAGGTAGCACAATTCTCTGTGGAACGCCAAAAGGCTGAGTATCTTAAAAATATTTTTACCAATGTTTATATCAAGGATGTGGTAGAGCGAAACAGAATTCAAAATGTTGATGAGATTGGAACTTTGGTGGATATTCTTGCTTCTGCCATAGGAGCACCTACCAATCCAACCAAAATATCAAATACTTTCAAAAGTGAGAGAGGTATCAATTACAGCAACAAAACTATATCCAACCATATTGATTATTTGGCAGAGGCATTTTTGATTTCTAAAGCGGACCGGTATGATATTAAGGGTAGAAAATATGTAGGAGCAAACCTTAAATACTATTTTTCGGATATAGGACTTAGAAATGCCAGACTGAACTTCAGACAGCAGGAGCCGACTCATATTATGGAGAACATAGTTTATAATGAGCTGCTTGTGCGTGGTTACAATGTGGATGTCGGTATTGTGGATGTATTTGCAAAGAATAGTGAAGGAAAGAGGGTTCATAAGCAATTAGAGGTTGATTTTGTAGTGAACCAGGGCAGCCAGAGATATTACATTCAGGTGGCTTACGATATGCCTTCTGAGAAAAAGCAGACACAGGAACTTAATTCACTTCGAAGTATTCCAGATTCATTTAAGAAGATTGTTATAGTAAATGGAACGAAAAAGCCTTGGAGAAATGATGAAGGATTTGTAATCATGGGCATGAAATATTTTCTGCTCGATGCGGATAGCTTGGAGTTTTAGTATGCAAGCATTGTGGAAATATTTGTTGACAGAAAAATACTTGCGTGCGCACGCATATTGATGTATAATACGTTCCGATTGGAGGTATATATCTATGCAACTATTAAAATGGCTTTCAGTAACAGACCGATTTTACAAAATCTATTTGGACAAGCAACTTGCCCCCTATGGAATCAACAACAGTCAATATATGTTCTTAATCAAAATCTGTCGTTCGCCCGGTATTCTACAAGATTCTTTGTTGAATATGTTCTATGTTCATCCAAGCAATATTGTACGGACGGTTGCGACATCGGAAAAGCAGGGAATGATTACACGTTCTCCCAATGATAAGGATAAGCGGACATGTAAATTGTATCCTACAGAAAGAGCATTGTCTATTATTGACGAGATACAGATGATATGCGAAAAGACAGAAGCCTGTCTCTTATACACATCTCCGAGCCCACGAGACAGGCAG
>ENA-OYZE01000263-OYZE01000263.1-human-gut-metagenome-genome-assembly--contig:-NODE-263-length-21644-cov-9.584094_pt1 | contig 21644 bp, 20 predicted proteins | sample MGYA00243259_ERZ653469 | MGnify/ENA primary metagenome ERZ653469 (study PRJEB26926, sample SAMN06164913) | human gut metagenome | biome: ENVO:00009003; feature: ENVO:2100002; material: ENVO:00002003...
TAATTTATATTATCCTGTCTGCAATAAGCTGCAAATTATCCATGCGGCACTTTCAGAGGATCGATGTTTAAAAGGCTGCTTTATTGTTGCGAGAAAAAGCGCTCCGAACATTTGGAGCGCTGCGTGCGTTATGAAGGGTCACTGTTTCAATTGAAGCCCGTCGCGGAAGGCGTTGCCCGCTTTGCCGCCGAGGCGCAGATAGGCGTTGTTCACGGGGTCGAAGGTGATGGGGGAGAGCTTTTCGGGGTCGATCTTCCCCTTGTCCGAAAGGATGCGCTCGTCCGCGCACACGTTCTTTACCTTGCCGATGAGCATCCCCGTCTCTTCGTCGTAGCTTTCAAGTTCGCATTCGAAGGCGAGGGGAAGTTCTTCGATGAGGGGCGCGTCGACGAATGCGCTCTTTTCGGTATGCCAGCCCGTCTTTTGAAATTTGTCCTCCACGTCGTTTGCAGAGACGGTGCCCACATAGTCGCAGGGAATAAGCTGTTGTTCCGTGCCCACGCTCACCGTGAATGCCCTGCGGGCGAGCAGGTTCTTCGTCGTCTTGTGCCCCGCGCTCAGGCAGAGGAAGAGCTTATCTTCGTCCGCCGTGCCGCCCCACGCGGCGTTCATGGCGTCGGGCTTGCCGTTCTCGTCGTACGTCGCGATGATGAGCACGGGTTGGGGGTAGAGGATGGGTTTTGCGCCAAAATTCTTTCTCATTGTATGTTCATCTCCTTTGCGCTCGCTTTCTCTGCGGCGCAATACTTTGTTGCGCTGCGGCACCCTCAGTTGTTTACCTCTAAGTAAACGCCTGTCGGCAAAGCCGCGCTCTCCTTGTCTTGCTCGGAACTCAAGCGAGGGGATAACCTTTTTCGTTTGCTCGGGTCTTGCGCCCGCTCTCTCTGCGGCACAATTCTTTTGGTCTCATTTCTATTATACCCGCAGCGGGAGCGGCTCAAACGCGTAAGGGCGGCGGGGCCTCACCGCACTCTGCGCGCCAAAACTTCGCCCGTCTCGGCGTCGAGGAGGAGCGCGGCGCTCTCGTTTTTTCCGATGATGCCCACATAATAAAAGGTCGCGTTCCGGCGCAGGAGACGCACCTGAAATTCTCCCTGAAATCCGCTGTCCGACGTCATGCGGCCGATGAGCTCTCTTTCTTCCCCGACGGCAAAGTTCAAAGCCTCCTTCGGGGTGAGCGTCTCAGCGCTTTTCACGGAAGCCGCCGTCACTTCCTGCGTTTCGCCGTCTTTGGTGATGCGCACCGTTACGCTTCCTTCGGGGAAGTCCGTCACGCCCTGTGAAAGATAATAGTCCCCTCTGACGCTGCGATAGGAAAGTTCGCCGCTCACGGAAGGGGTGCCGTGGAGCGCTGCGGAATAGCTCGCCGTGCCGTCTGCCTTCTCCGAAGGCTTTAAGACGATTTCCAGCATATCGCGGGTATTGCAGGCGACGCCGTCGGCGGCATAGGGCGTTTCACGCGTGATGCAGGAGATCGCGAGGGAAAACTCCTCCGTCTCTGCGACGAAGAGATCGCTCCTGACATCGGAGAGGTGACGGGAATAATCTTCCTGTTTGCACGCCGCAAGGAAGGGCAGGGCAAAGAGGGGAACGAGAAGAAGAAACATTTTTTTCATGCTCTAACTTATGAAAAGAGAGCGCTCAGCATGACTTTTTTTGTTTTTTCGGTTGATTTTTTCGGGGGGATATGGTAAAATAGCCTAAATTATCCCCATAGAAGATACACAGGTTTTACCATATGAGAAAGATCGTTTTCAAAACCATATTCATCACGCTCGGTATCGTGCTCATTCTGGCGATCTCGGCGTTCGGGATCCTTTCCTTTGCCGCACCCAAGACCATGATGAACTTTTCTGCCTCGCTGGGGCTGGATGCCATCAGCGGCGACTATGCCTATCAGGAATACCGCCGTTCGGGCGACATCGAGTATCTCGCCCGCGCCTTTGAGATCGCGGCCAACGAGGGCCGTTCCGACGTCGCGGCGGAGCGCTTCGAAGAGTTCTATGAAAACGAGGGGTTCAACGATTACTGCAAGGAACAGGACGGCGTGGAACTCGGGGAAGACATTCCCGAGATCGATGGGAACTACAGGAGCATGGTCTGCGGCTGGGGCGCCAAGGCGATGTACGAAGTCGCCAAGACGGACGAGGAAAAGCTGGAAGCCTATACCTTTGCTCTGAGCGAAACTCCGGGCGATTTTGAGCCCAACAATCCGCTCTGCAGCCTCATTGTTGCCGCTTCGGGGGCGGGGGATGCCGTGTTCTGCAAGACCATCCTCGAAAATTTGCAGAAGGAACAGAAATTTGACGGCCTTCGGAAACAGTACGATCTGGAAGATCCCGGCGAGTACACGGAAGGCTTTGCACTCTATTTGGAAACGATCGAACTTTTGGAGGAAGCAGTAAATGAGTAAAGTGATCAAGGAAGGACTTGCATTTGACGACGTCCTGCTCATCCCGCAGGCGTCCGACGTCCTGCCCAACGACGTCGATTTGAGCACCACGCTGTGCGAGGGGCTTTCGCTCAATCTCCCCATCATCTCCGCGGCAATGGATACCGTGACGGAGAGCAGGCTCGCGATCGCCATGGCGCGCGAAGGGGGGCTCGGCATCATCCACAAGAATATGTCCATCGAGGAACAGGCCAAGGAGGTCGATAAGGTCAAGCGTTCCGAACACGGCGTCATCACCGATCCCTTCTTCCTCGAACCGCAGAATTTAGTGCGCGACGCCGTCGCGCTCATGGAGCGTTACCGCATCAGCGGCGTTCCCATCACGCGCAACGGGAAACTCGTCGGCATCCTCACCAACCGCGATCTCCGCTTCGAGACCAATTACGATCAGCCCATCGAAAACGTGATGACGAAGGAAAACCTCATCACGGCGCCCGTCGGCACCTCGCTTGCCGACGCGCAGAAAATTCTGGGCCGCCACCGCATCGAAAAACTGCCCATCGTGGATAACGACGGTTATCTGAAGGGGCTCATCACGATCAAGGATATCGAAAAGAGCATCCAGTACCCCAACTCTGCAAGGGATAAGAACGGCCGCCTTCTCGTCGGCGCGGCGGTCGGCACCTCCGCCAATACGATGGAGCGCATCGCCGCTCTCGTCGAAAAGAAGGTGGATATCATCGCCGTCGACACGGCGCACGGCCACAGCAAGGGCGTCATCGAAAAGGTCGCTCAGATCAAGCGCGCCTTCCCCAACGTGCCCATCATTGCGGGCAACGTCGCAACGGCAGGCGCAACGCGCGCCCTCATCGAAGCGGGCGCAGACGTTGTCAAAGTGGGCATCGGCCCCGGCTCCATCTGCACCACGCGTATCGTCGCGGGCATCGGCGTGCCTCAGTTCACCGCCATCATGGACTGCGCGGAGGAAGCAGATAAGCTCGGCAAGCGCGTCATTGCGGACGGCGGCATCAAGTATTCGGGCGACATCGTCAAGGCCCTTGCGGCGGGCGGCAGCGCCGTCATGATCGGCTCTATGCTCGCAGGCACGCAGGAGAGCCCGGGCGAGATCGAACTCTATCAGGGCCGCAGCTTCAAGGTGTACCGCGGCATGGGTTCGCTTGCTGCGATGGCGGCAGGCTCCAGCGACCGTTACTTCCAGGAGGGCACCAAGAAGTTCGTGCCCGAGGGCGTCGAAGGAAGGGTGCCTTACCGCGGTACCGTCTCCGAGATCATCTATCAGATGAAGGGCGGTTTGCGTTCGGGCATGGGCTACTGCGGGAAAGCCACGATCGACGATCTCAGGCTGCACTCCGAATTTGTCCGCATCACCAACGCAGGGCTTTTGGAGAGCCATCCTCACGATATTTCCATCAGCAAGGAAGCGCCCAACTATACGGCGCGTTAAACGCAACCCACAAAAAACGCCCGACCCGATCTCGGGCGTTTTCCCATTGCAATGCGGCTATCATTTGCGCCGCAAAAGGAGAAACCATGCAACACGAAAGAGTATTGGTGCTCGACTTCGGCGGGCAGTACAACCAGCTCATTGCCCGCCGCGTGCGCGATCTCGGCGTCTACTGCGACCTTCTGCCCTGCTCCATGAGCGCAGAGGAGATCGAAAAGTACGCACCCATCGGCATCATCTTCACGGGCGGGCCCAACAGCGTCTACGACGCTGCCTCCCCCCACATCGACCGTAAAATTTTAGAACTCGGTATCCCCGTCCTCGGCATCTGCTACGGCTGCCAGCTCATCGCCTATACACTGGGCGGCAGGGTGGAGCACGCTCCCGAGAGCGAATACGGCAAGCGCTTCGTGGAGTTCGTCAAAGAGAGCCCGCTCTCCGAGGGCATCCCTGCGCGCAGCGTCTCGTGGATGAGCCATACCGACTACGTCGCCGAAGTCCCCGCGGGCTTCGATATTCTGGCGGTCACCGAAAGCTGCCCCGCCGCCGTTTACGGAAATCAAAAAAAGCGCATCTACGGCGTGCAGTATCACCCCGAGGTCGTCCATTCCGAGTACGGCAACGCGCTCCTCAAAAACTTCCTCTACAACGTCTGTCATGCCAAGGGCGACTGGACGATGGGGGGCTTCGTCGAAGAGCAGGTCAAAGCCCTCAAAGAGAAATTGGCGGGCAAGAAGGTCTTGTGCGCCATGTCGGGCGGCGTCGATTCCGCCGTCGCGGCGACCCTCGTGCACCGCGCGGTGGGGGATAACCTCATCTGCGTCTTCGTCGATCACGGGCTTCTGCGCCTCGGCGAGGCGGAGGAAGTCATGTCCGTCTTCCGCGACGGGCTGGGGATGAATCTTATCAAGGCGGACGCGGGCGAGCTGTTCCTTTCCAAGCTCGCGGGCGTCGAAGAACCCGAACAAAAGCGCAAGATCATCGGCGAGGAGTTCATCCGCGTCTTCGAACAGGAGGCAAAGAAGATCGGCGCCGTCGACTTCTTGGTGCAGGGCACCATCTATCCCGACGTCATCGAGAGCGGGAAAGATAAGAGCGCCGTCATCAAATCGCATCACAACGTGGGCGGGCTGCCCTCCGTCGTCGACTTCAAGGAGATCGTCGAGCCGTTGCGCGACCTCTTCAAGGACGAAGTGCGCCGCGTGGGCGCCGAGCTGGGCCTTCCCGAACCCGTTGTGCAGCGCCAGCCCTTCCCGGGGCCGGGGCTCGCCATCCGTATCATGGGCGAAGTCACCCGCGAAAAGCTGGAGACCTTGCGCCTTGCCGACTTCATCTTCCGCGACGAGATCGCAAAGGCGGGGCTTTCGCGCGAGATCTGGCAGTACTTTGCCGTCATCACCAACAGCAAGACGGTGGGCGTGCAGGGAGATTTCCGCACCTATGAGAACGTCATCGCCCTCCGCGCCGTCACGAGCGTGGACGCCATGACCGCCGATTGGGCTCGCATCCCGTACGAGGTGCTCGAAAAAATTTCCCTCCGCATCACGGGCGAGGTGCCGCACGCGAGCCGCGTCGTCTACGACATCACCTCCAAACCCCCGGCTACCATTGAATGGGAATAAAAGATTTCGCCGCAAATCTTTCCCTTCGGGAAATCTTCGCGGCGAGGGGTGGATTTTACACAGCTAACTTACTTTATCGCCCGCGAGCTTAACTGTCATTCTAAGAACAATAAGTGCCCTGCGGGTACAAATTGAGTCCTGCTGCGCAAAAGCGTGGTTTTGCTTGCAGCATCATTGAGAAACGGGAGGGGAACCCTGCTCGGCTCAGTGATTTAGAAGCAAAAGCGTGGTTTTGCTCGAGGCAGTTATTTTTGGAGATCCTTAATACAGCCTCCTCTTCGGGGAGGTGTCGCGCTGTCCGAGGCTTGTTCTCGGCAGCGAGACGGAGGGAGTAGATCCCGTTTGCGCTCTACCGCACGAGACGGTACCCCCAAGTGGACTGAGGGAGTAGCCTCATTTCAAATGAGTTTGCATAAGGATGAGTGAATTGCATTTCAGGCGCATGGAACGGGCGGACATCGGCGATTTAAGCACGCTCTTTTGTGCGGCATTCTCCGCGCCGCCGTGGAACGAGGACATCTCGCCCGAAGAGGCGCGGCGCTATTTTGAAAATTGCTTTTCCCTTGCCTCTTTCCGCGGCTTTGTGGCAGAAAGCGGCGGGCGTATCGTCGGACTTGCCGCGGGCTTTTTGAAGCCGTGGCGCAAGGGGATGGAATTTTACCTTGACGAGTTCTGCGTCGCGCCCTCCTTTCAGGGGAGGGGGATCGGCAGCCGCCTTCTCGCTGAAATACGCGCCCGCCTTGCCGAAGAGGGCGTTTTCGGCGCTATGCTCAATACCGAGCGCGCCTATCCCGCCTATTCGTTTTACTTAAAGAACGGTTTTTCGGACGCTGGGCTTTCGGTGCTCGTGCGGGAAACATAACTTCGAAACAATAATCTTTCAGGAGAAACTTATGAGCAATGTAAGACCGGAAAGTATGGAGCGCATCACGACCGAGACGCTCGTGACCGAGATCAGGACGGTCTTGCAGAATGCCCGAAATAATGCCGCGCGTCAGGTCAACAGCGAACTCCTTGCCGCCTATTGGAACATCGGCAGGATCATCTGCGAGCATGAACAGACGGTCCCCGACCGCGCCGATTACGGAAAACGGACGCTCAAAGAGCTTTCCCGCGCGCTGACAAAGGAATTCGGGAAGGGGTTTTCCGTCTCCAATCTGCAATTCATGCGGAGATTTTATCAGGATTACCCAATTCAACAGACGCTGTCTGTTAAATTGTCCTGGTCGCATTATTGTGAGCTTTTGACGATCTCCGACCGTGAGAAGCGCAGCTTTTACGAGAAAGAGGCGGTGACGGCGGGCTGGTCGGTGCGCGAATTACAGCGGCAGATCGAAAGTTCGCTCTTTGAACGGCTGCTGCTTTCCCGCAGAGAGGCCGACCGCGAGGAAGTGATGGCGCTTGCGCTGAAAGGAAATGAGATCGCAAAGCCGTCCGACATCATCCGCGATCCCTATGTGTTTGAATTTTTGGGTCTGCCCGAGAATAAACCCGTCTTGGAGAGCGACCTTGAAGCTTCTCTCGTGCGGCAGATCGAAGATTTCCTTTTAGAGCTTGGCCGCGGATTCATGTTCGTCGGCACGCAGCAGCGCATCACGGTCAACAATACCCATTACTATGTGGATATGGTGTTCTACAATAAGATATTGCGCGCCTATGTCCTCATCGAACTCAAAACGACCAAACTGACGCCCGAAGCTGCGGGGCAGATCAATCTCTATCTCAACTATTATGCCGCCGAGGTGAACGACGCGGACGATAACCCGCCCATCGGCATCATCCTCTGCACCGATAAGGACGCCGTAACGGCGGAGTACGCGCTGGGCGGCCTTTCCAACAACATCTTTGCCTCGCGCTATACCCTCTATATGCCCGAAAAGCAGCAGCTCATTGCGCAGGTGCAGGCTGTTCTCGACCGTTGGGAACAAAAAAGTCAGGAAAAATAATCTTTCAGGAGATCACATATGAGCAATGTAAGACCGGAAAGCATGGAGCGCATCACGACCGAAGCGCTCGCCCAGGCGTTCATCGCCGAACAGGTGGCTGCCGTCAAGGCGCAGGTGGGGGACAAGAAGGTGCTCCTTGCCCTTTCGGGCGGGGTAGATTCCTCCGTCGTCGCCGCCCTTCTCATCAAGGCGATCGGCAAGAACCTCGTGTGCGTGCACGTCAACCACGGCCTTCTCCGCAAAGGGGAGCCCGAGCAGGTCATCGAAGTGTTCCGCAATCAGATGGACGCCAACCTCGTCTATGTGGACGCCGTCGACCGCTTCCTCGATAAGCTCGCGGGCGTCGTTGAGCCCGAACAAAAGCGCAAGATCATCGGCGCAGAGTTCATCCGCGTATTCGAGGAGGAGGCGAGAAAACAAGACGGCATCGAGTTCCTTGCGCAGGGAACCATCTATCCCGACATCCTCGAGAGCGGCCCCGTCAAGGCGCATCACAACGTGGGCGGGCTTCCCGAAGACCTCAAATTCGAGCTCGTCGAGCCCTTGAAATTCCTCTTCAAGGACGAGGTGCGCGTCGTCGGAAAAGCTTTGGGCCTTCCCGACAACATGGTCTTCCGTCAGCCCTTCCCCGGCCCCGGGCTGGGCGTTCGGTGCCTCGGCGCCATCACGCGCGACAGGCTGGAAGCGGTGCGCGAATCGGATGCCATCCTCCGCGAAGAGTTCGCAAAGAACGGCCTTGAGGGCAAAGTCTGGCAGTACTTCACCGTCATCCCCGACTTCAAGTCGGTGGGCGTCAAGGACGGTAAGCGCTCCTTCGAATGGCCCGTCATCCTGCGCGCCGTCAACACGAAGGACGCCATGACCGCCACGGTGGAGGACGTTCCCTTCGCGCTCCTGCAGCACATCACCGCGCGCATCACGGCGGAAGTCAAGGGCGTCAACCGCGTGCTCTTCGACCTCACCCCGAAGCCCACGGGCACCATCGAGTGGGAGTGATCGCTTCAAATCCCTTCGCTTAAAAAGAGAAAGCCGGGGAGGGGCGCTCGGGCGCTTTTTGCGGATGAGCACTTCTTGCAGGTAAGATCAAAGCCGCGGGGCCGCAGACGGAAGTCTGCGGCCCCGCGGCGTTTCTTTGTTTGGTCGGACAGATCATTTGCGCTTGAGGGCCTCTTTCAGGGCCTTGACTTTTGTGCAGAAGGCGCGGAGATCTTCCCTGAAACGGGTTCGGTCGGCAAGCGCCGTCACCGCGAACGTGACGGCTGCGATGAGCAGATACATGGGGATAAAGTACCACAGGAGCGGCGTATAGGGTTTGCCCGATGCGGCATCGCCCATGAAGATGTCGGGGGTAAAGAAATCGATGACGGGAACGATGAAATCGAACTGTTCCACGGGATGAAAGAACCAGCAGGGGTTGTAGGAATAGAGCAGGGAGCCGAGCTTTTCCTGGGTGCCTTTGAAATATGAGACGGCGATGAAGTCGAAGCAGACGAGAATGAGGGAGAGGAAGAAGAGGAAGGGCATCTTCCAGAAATTGCGCCAATGAAGGCGATGCAGCCCTAAAAGGGCGGTGAGCAGCGAGCTCGAAAGGAGCAGCCCGTGACAGAAATAATAGCGGAAGACCTCCCACGTCCAGAAGCGTTTCCCCACGAACCAATAGGGGATCGCCATAGAGACGAGCCCCGCGAAGGAGCCGAAGAGGACGATGAAGTCCTTCCACGCTTCGCTCCTGCCGAGCAGGGCGGCGGGGGAGGCAATGATGAGGAAGGCGCAGAGATTATATGCCGTGACGAGCAGAGGGTCGAACTCTTTGCCCCAATACTGCGGATAGAGGAAGGCCTTGAAAAAGTGCTGAAAGAGGTTGAGGAGCATGAGCACGGACACGGCCGCCCGCCGGACGGACGTTTTACGGCCGCGCAGCAAAAAATACAGCCCCAAGATCAGCGCCGCTGTCAGCATCGGATAGAAAAAATAGGCAAAATTTCCATATTGCAGGGTCATAGCCGTACCCTCCCGCTCATATAGTATATCGCATCGCAGGGAAAAAAGCAATCATTTGAATGCGGGGCCCGGAAGGCGGGACGATCCGCCGCGCCGGAATAATTTGTGTTCGCAATAGCGAACTTTTTTTGAAAAACCGCCTTCAAACCGTTGACAGCGGAAGGGGAGTGTGATATAATGCGACCGTAATGAGTTAGCAATAACGAACTTGCCGATCGGAAAGAGCTGCCGGGTTGTGTGCGGCATTGCCCGCAAAGGGAAGCCGCGCTCTTTTTCGGCCGATGAGTTAGCGTATGCGAACTTAAATCAAAGGGCTCCCGCCGCCGTCGGAAAATGCAAATCGGGCGGGAGCTCACGGGAGAAACAATGCCGTTGAAACTTGCCCCGTTGGGGCAGAACATGAAGATCGTCAAAATATTGGCGGACGAGAAGACGAAGAAGCATCTTGCCGACCTTGGCCTTGTCATCGGCAGCGAGATCGCCGTCTTTTCCTCGAACGGGGGAAGCCTCGTCTGCATCGTGAGAGACGTCAAGCTCGCTCTCGATTACGGGCTGGCGTCGCACATCTTTGTCGTTTGAAAGCAATACGGAGGTATGAAAATAAAGTATGACGAATAAGCTGTTGAGTGAATTTTCCGTCGGCGAGCGCGGCTCGGTCAAGGCCGTCTCGGGCGAGGGAAAGATGAGAAGAAGGCTCTTCGACATGGGCGTGACGCCCGGGGCGGAGATCTTCCTGCGCAAGAAGGCGCCGCTCGGCGACCCCCTCGAGGTCACCATCCGCGGCTATGAACTCACCCTTCGCAAGACGGAGGCGGCGTGCGTTGTGATGGAGGCCGGTAAATGAAGAAGTTTGCATTGGCGGGCAATCCCAACTGCGGCAAGACGACGCTCTTCAATCTTCTGACGGGTTCCACGGCATATGTGGGCAACTGGCCGGGCGTCACGGTGGAAAAGCGGGAGGGGACTTACAAGAAGGGCACAGAACCCGCGCTCATCGTCGACCTTCCGGGCATCTACTCGCTCTCGCCCTACACGCCCGAGGAAGTCATCTCGCGCAACTATATCTTAGATGAACGCCCCGACTGCGTCATCAACATCGTCGACGCGACCAATTTAGAACGCAATCTCTATCTCACCACGCAGCTCATGGAGATCGACGTTCCCATGGTCATCGCCCTCAACATGATGGACGCGGTGGAAAAGGCGGGCGATAAGGTCGACGCCGCCGCGCTCGAACGCAAGATCGGCATTCCCGTCGTCGCCGTCTCGGCGCTGCGCGGCACGGGCATCAAGGAGCTGATGGACAGGGCGATCAAGGCGTCCAAGACCCCGAGAAAGGGGGAGACGGTGCTCCAAGATTCGCCCGTCGCACACCTTATCAAGGACGTTTCCATCGCCCTCGAAGGGCAGAAGGTCGTCTCACCGCTCTTCCACGCCGTCAAACTCTCCGAGCTCGATGAGCTGGAAACAAAGGCGCATCCCGAACTCGTTCCTACGGTGAACGCCTTCAAGGCGACCTTTTCGAACGACGTGTTCGGCGACGACCTCGAAGCCGTCGTGGCAGATGCGAGATATAAGTACATTTCGGCGAACTTCACGTCCGTCGTCACCAAAAAGAACAAGAAGGAGAAGCTGACGCGCTCCGACCGCGCCGATAAGGTGCTCACGCACCGCGTGTGGGGCATTCCCGTCTTCCTTCTCGTCCTGTTCGCCGTCTTCCATCTGACGTTCTCGGAAAACTTCCTCTTTCTCAACGGCTTCGGCGAGGGCTGGATGCCTTCCCTCGAAGAGCTCGGCATGGACACGGAGATCTTCTGGGTGCGCCTGCTTGCGTGCGTCTACGACGGCACCGTGTTCTCGCCCGGGTGTATCCTCAATAATCTCTGGAACGACATCATCGTGGGCGAGATATTCGGTCTCATCGGGCAGGGCATCGAGAAGATCCCCGTCGAATGGGTCGCGGGCTTTCTCGGGAACGGCATTTTGGAGGGTATCGCGGCGGTGCTTTCCTTCCTCCCGTGGATCTTAGTGCTCTTCCTCTTCTTCTCCATTTTGGAAGATTCGGGCTACATGGCGCGCGTCGCGTTCATCCTCGACCGCATCTTCCGCAAGTTCGGGCTTTCGGGCAGGGCGTTCATGCCCATGATCATGGGCTTCGGCTGCTCCATCCCCGCGACCATCAACACGAGGACGCTTGCCGACGACAACGAGAGGACGGCGACCATCCGCGTCATTCCCTTCTTCTCGTGCGGGGCGAAGCTGCCCATTCTCACGGCGGTGGCGGGGGCGATCGTCGCCTCCTTCGGCGTGGGGAATGCCGATCTCATCACTTATGGGATGTATCTTCTCGGCATCGTCACGGCAGTTGTCTGCGTGCTGCTGATGCGCTCGACGACCATGCGCGGCGACGTGCCTCCCTTCATCATGGAGCTGCCCGCCTACCACGCGCCCCGCTTCTCTTCCCTCATGATCCACCTGTGGGATAAGACCAAGCACTTCGTCAAGAAGGCGTTCACCATCATCCTCGCTTCGACCATCATCATCTGGGTGATCTCGCACTTCTCGCCTACGCTCGAATTCTTGTCCGACGAGCGCATCAACGAGAGCATTCTTGCCAATTTCGGCCGCCTTGTGCAGCCCCTCCTGACGCCCGTCGGCTTCGGCGCGCAGCTGGGCGAATGGGGCTGGGTGTTCGCCGTCGCGGCAGTCACAGGCCTCATCGCCAAGGAGAACGTCATCTCCACCTTTGCAACGCTTGCCGCCTGCATCGCGGGCGCGGCGCTCGCGGAGGACGAATCGGGCGTCTCCTATGTGCAGGCCATGATCGACGCAACGGGCATCGGCATCCCCGGGCTCATCGCCTTCATCGCCTTCAACATGACGACCATCCCCTGCTTTGCGGCGACCGCAACGGCGCGCGCAGAGCTTCCCAAGGGTAAATTCGGGGGAACGCTCCTCTTCTGGCTGGCGACTTCCTACGTCGTCTCGATGGCGGTGTATTTGATCGGCACCTGGTGGTGGACGGTGTTCCTCTTCGCGGCTGCCGCGGCAATTGTTGTTCTTTCGATCGTGTTGTATAACAAAAACCACCCTGTCGGGCTTCGAAAAGCATTCATCGGCTAATACCATGTCGCCTTTGCGCACTCCTTGGTCACTTACGTCTCAGTAAGCTCCCTTCGTCGTTTGCGCAGGCTCCTCGTCTTAGCCGCGACTGCTTTCCGAATATCAAATCAAAAGGAGGTACAGATCTGCATGACCTGGTACGAGATCCTCATCATCGTCCTTGCGGCGGCGTTCGTTGCGGGCGTGTTCGGCTGGCGCATCGTGCGCAAAAAGCAGGGCAAGGGCGGCTGCGACTGCGGCTGTTCGGACTGCTCGCACTGCACCGCCTGCTCCGCCGCCAAAAAGGCAAAGGAGAAAAAATAAGCTTATCCATCCTGTTATCTTCATAGATCTTGGAAAGGGGAGGGGCTCTGTGCCGCTCCTCTTTCCTCGTTGAAATATACATTTATGCATGAATTTGCTTAAAATTGCGCAAAAGTGCCGTGCGCTTGCGTTTTGCTTGACAAATTTTATAAGATTTGATAACATACACAAGAACGAACTTTTTTCAGGGAGGCGAAACCGCATGATCATTTACAACGATAAATCCAACCTGCTGGAGGATACCGTCTATAAGTATCAGCTCCAGGACGTCAAGGAGCCCAACCTTTACCGCGAGCTCTTCGACTATGAGTCCATCCCCAAGATCGCCTTCAACCACCGCCATGTTCCCATGAATATGCCCGATGAGATCTGGATGACGGACACCACCTTCCGCGACGGGCAGCAGTCCACCTCGCCCTTCACGGTCAAGCAGATCGTCGACCTTTACAAGCTCATGGCGCGCCTCGGCGGCCCTAAGGGGCTTGTGCGGCAGTCGGAATTCTTCCTCTATTCCAAGAAGGATAAAGAAGCTCTCCGCGCCTGCCAGGATACGGGGCTCAAATTCCCCGAGATCACGACGTGGATCCGCGCCGACGAGCGCGATTTCGAGCTCGTCAAGCAGGCGGACGTCAAGGAGACGGGCATCCTCGTCAGCTGCTCGGACTATCACATCTTCAAGAAGATGCATTTAACCCGCAAGCAGGCGCTCGATAAGTATCTCGGCATCGTCAAGAGCGCGCTTTCCTACGGCATCCGCCCGCGCTGCCACTTCGAAGACATCACGAGGGCAGACTTCTACGGCTTTGTCATCCCGTTTGCGTCCGAGCTCATGCGCCTCATGGAGGACAGCGGCATCCCCATCAAGATCAGGATGTGCGATACGATGGGTTTCGGCGTCACCTTCCCCGGCGTCACGCTGCCGAGGAGCGTGCAGGGCATCGTCTACGGCCTCTATCACTATGCGAACGTGCCGCACGATCTCCTCGAATGGCACGGGCACAACGACTTTTACAAGGTGGTCACCAACGCTTCCACGGCATGGCTGTACGGCGCTTCGGCGGTCAACTGTTCGCTGCTCGGCATCGGCGAGCGCACGGGCAACTGCCCGCTCGAAGCGATGGCGATGGAGTACGCGGCGCTCCGCGGCACGATGGACGGCATGGACTTCACCGCCATCACCGAGATCGCCGATTATTTCGAACGCGAAATAAACTATATCGTGCCGCCCAAGACGCCTTTCGTGGGCCGCGCCTTCAATTCCACCCGCGCGGGCATCCATGCGGACGGGCTTTTGAAGGACGAGGAGATCTACAACATCTTCGATACGGCGAAGATCCTCAACCGTCCCGCGCGCGTCTCCGTCAACAAGACGAGCGGCCTTGCGGGCATCGCCTTCTGGATCAACGACTATTACAGCCTGCCCGATGAGTATAAGGTGACGAAGAACGATCCGCTCGTCGTGGCGATGAAGGAGCGCGTGGATGCCGAGTACGAGGAGGGGCGCAACAGCTCCTTCGGCGACGACGAGCTCGTCAACCTCATCTATTCCATTGACTCTAAGCGCATCCGCGACCTCAACGCGCACAGCATGCGATAATTTTCCGTCCGCTGCAAAGGATAAGCATATGAAGATCCAAACGCTCTCCGCGGCGGAAAAGCGGGAGTATCCCGTCGCCGTCGTGGGCGGGGGCATCGCGGGCTATACTGCGGCGCTCGCCCTCAAAAACCTTAACATCGGCTGCATCTGGCTGGGGCGCAAGCCCTTCGGCGACAAGCTGCTCCTTGCGGAGTATGTGCGCAACTTCCCCGCGCTCGTGGGGGACGGCAAAACGTTCGCCGCCCGCCTTCAGGAGCAGGCGGAGAGAGAAGGGCTCGTCTTCACCGAGGCGCGCATCGACGGCATCTATGCGGGCGATCGTGAGTTTATGCTCACCGAAAACGGCGAAACGCTCTCTGCCCGCGCCGTCATTCTCTGTACGGGCGTCGAGACGGCGGGCTCCTGCAAAGGGGAGGCGGACTTTGTCGGGCGGGGCGTCAGCTACTGCGCCGTGTGCGACGGGGCGCTCTACCGCGGCAAGACCATCGCCTGCGTGCTCTCCTCCAAAGAGTTTGAAGCGGAGGCAGAGTATTTGGCGGGCTTTGCGGAACGGGTGTACGCCTTCTGCCTCTATAAGGGTCCTTCCTTCGGGGCGCCCAATATTGAGATCGCGGAGGGCGTGCCGACTGCCGTTGAAGGCGATCTGCGCGTGAAGGCGCTTCTTGCGGGCGAAAAGAGATACGCTGTGGACGGTGTGTTTTTTCTGAAAAATTCGACGCCTCCTTCGGCGCTCGTGGGCGGACTCAAAGCGGAGAACGGCGCCGTCGTTGTCGACCGCCGTATGGCGACCAACCTAAAAGGCCTCTTTGCCGCGGGCGATGTGACGGGGCGGCCCTATCAGTACGTCAAGGCGGCGGGCGAAGGGCTCGTGGCGGCGTATTCCGCGAGCGAGTATCTTCGTTCGCCCGAAAAATAACGGCATAAACAAGCGTCCGTTCCCGTCGGGGAGCGGGCGTTTTTTCTTTAACGTAGTTTTCACTTCATGAGAAATCGATGAAAATCGCCTCTTTTTTTTGCACGGGGGTTGACAACCGCCCCATTTGTTCTTATAATGAACATAAGATTGTTCAGCGCGGAACAACGCGAAGGAGAAGGGAAATGAAGATCGAGATCAATGAGTACTTGTTAAAGCTCTTTCACCTGGTGAAGGACCTCGGGGACATCGACTTTTTCTGGGGGAAGGCAAAGCTTTCGAGGACGGAGTTCCGCATCCTCTGGGAAGTCGCCAACGAGCAGTGCGAGGGGAGGGACATCATCTCCTCCGAACTTGCGCGCCGCATCGGCATCACGCGTTCCGCCGTCTCGCAGATCGTCGCAAAGCTCGAAAAGAACGGCATCGTCAAGCGGATCGGTTCGACTTTCGACCGTAAGATCGCCTATATCCGCCTTACCGACGAGGCGACGGAGACTTTCCTGCAGCAGGCACAGCAGGCCAACGAGTTTGCAGAGCGCGTGCTCGCGGAATTCGGCAAGGAACGGCTCGATAAGCTCCTCGAAGAGAGCAGGGTGTTCGCCGAGACCTGTGAACGGCTTGCCCATCCCGCGAAGGCGGAGCAGTAAGTGATAGACAAATAGGGGCGGAAGAAAAACCATGTGAGATACGGCGCGGCGGTACGCTGCGCCGTTCGGAGTTTTTTGTTCTATGTTAAAGCTTGTTGACATCAAAAAGGACTACAAAGTGGCGTCGGGCGCCGTACACGCGCTCAAAGGGGTGAGCCTCAACTTCCGCCCCAACGAATTCGTGTGCATCCTGGGCGCGTCGGGCTGCGGCAAGACCACCCTCCTCAACATCATCGGCGGGCTCGATCAGTACACCTCGGGCGATCTCATCATCCAGGGCAAGTCCACCAAGCACTTCAAAGACCGCGATTGGGATGTCTACCGCAATCACCGCATCGGCTTTGTCTTCCAGAGCTACAACCTCATCCCTCATCAGACGGTGCTCGGCAACGTGGAACTCGCGCTCACCATCTCGGGCGTCTCGCGCGAGGAGCGCAAAAAGCGCGCCGCCGAGGCATTGAAGCGGGTGGGGCTCGGGGAAGAGCTCGATAAAAAGCCCAATCAGCTCTCGGGCGGGCAGATGCAGCGCGTCGCCATTGCGCGTGCGCTCGTCAACGACCCCGACATCCTGCTTGCCGACGAACCCACGGGCGCGCTCGATTCCAACACCAGCGTGCAGATCATGGACCTCATCAAAGAGATCGCGGGGGAGCGCCTCGTCATCATGGTCACGCACAACCCCGAGCTCGCGGAAAGCTACGCCTCGCGCATCGTGCGCCTCAAAGACGGGCTCGTCGAATCCGACTCCGACCCTTATGCGGGCGACGAAGAGCAGCTGCCCAAAGCGGAGGGCAAGGCGCGCGCCAAGATGAGCTTTTTCACCTCCCTGGCGCTCTCCTTCCGCAACCTGCTCACCAAGAAGGGGCGCACCATCTTAACGTCCGTCGCGGGCAGCATCGGCATCATCAGCGTCTGCCTCGTTCTGGCGCTCTCCAACGGCTTCAATAACTACATCCGCAAGACGGAGGAGGATATGCTCTCCTACTATCCCGTCAGCATTTCGGAAAGCGCCTTCGACCTCTCGTCCATGATGACTTCGTTTACGGACATCGAGGATATGCCCGACCTTTCGCAGCTGGACGATAAGGTGTATATCGACTCCTTTTTGACGAGCCTTGCAAACGGCATGGCGACCACCAACAACATCACCGATACTTACGTCTCTTATCTCGAAGCGATGGACTCTTCGTGGTATTCCGAGATCATGTACAGCTACGGCGCGAAGCTTTCCGACAATCTCTTTCTGCAGACGGAGACCTTTCCCGATGGGAACAACGAGACGACGGAGCCCACAACGCGCTCGCTCAATAACTTAAAAGCAAAGTACATCAACGACCTCATGCAGTTTGCCGATCAGTACAGCTCTCTCGTCGGCTTTGCGGACTATTTCACCAACGTCGTCTCCGTCATGCCGGGAACGTCCGACAGCTCCGATTTGGACTTCGGAGAATACGTCGGGTTGCAGTACGATATCGTCGCGGGGGACTTCCCCAAAAACAAGAACGAAGCCGTCCTCGTGGTGGGGCAGAACTATCAGGTCACCGATCTGACGCTCGCGCAGCTCGGCCTTCTCGACGAGGATCGCTTCATGGAGCTCTTCAACCTCGGCGATGAGGACGCAGAACCCGTCACCGATCCCGATGCCGACAAGATCCCCTATGACGATATCCTCGACAAAGAATATACCCTCTTTTACAACGACGAAGTCTATACAAAGAACGAAGGCTGGACGCAGCTTTTCTACATGAGCGGCAAATACGCCTTCACCTATAACGGCCAGCGCGACAACGAAGCCTTCGAAGCGCAGGACGGCGAGGGGATCAACATCCGGATCTCGGGCATTCTGCGCCTTAAAGACGGGCTCTCTTATGGCTGCCTTTCTCCGGGGCTCTGCCTTACGGAAGAGACGGTCAGGGCGTATATCGAAGGGAATGCGGGCTCCGAGATCGTCGAATGGCTGCAAAGCGACGAGGCAAAATTCACGTCGGGCGGGATGGACATCTATCTCATGCCCGCCGCGACGGATAATCTCTCCTCCTGCTATACGCTCTACGAGGTCATGCCGGGCACGAGCGTCTACGTCTCGCAGACGGCAGGCACCGCGATCAAAGTATTGGGCGGGAGCGATGCCGTCAGCGGCATCTCCATCTACGCCAACAATTTCGACAACAAGGAACAGCTCCTTTCCTATCTCGACGAGTGGAACACATGGTGCGAGGAAGGGGGCTCCTACAACGGCGTCACCCTGACGGAAGGGGATAAGATCACTTATACCGATACGGTGGGCATGCTCATGGGCATCATGCAGACGATGATCGACATCATCACCTATGTGCTCGTCGCGTTCACGGCGATCTCCCTCGTCGTTTCGTCCGTCATGATCGGCATCATCACCTACGTCTCCGTTGTGGAGCGCGTCAAAGAGATCGGCGTGCTGCGCGCCCTCGGCGCAAGGAAGCAGGACGTGAGGAACCTCTTCAATGCGGAGACCTTCATCATCGGGCTTGCGGCGGGGCTCATCGGCATCGGCATCGCCTATGCGCTGAGCGCCGTCATCAGCCTCATCCTGCTTGATCTCACGGGCATTGCGGGCATCGCGTCTCTTCGCGTCACCTCGGCGATCGTCATGGTGTGCGTCAGCGTCGTTCTAACGCTCATCTCGGGGCTCATCCCCGCGCAGTCCGCCGCCAAGAAAGATCCCGTCATCGCCCTCCGCACCGAATAAAGGCGCGAAAAAAGGGCGCATAAAAGGGGAGAACTTCGCCCATACTTGCTTTGCGAGGCGGCTTATGGCAAAGAAAAAACCAATGCGCAAACTGACGGAAGAAGAATACGAGGCATACCTTCGCAGGCTTCTCAAAAGATGAAAAAGGGGACGGGAGCGTGAGCTTTCCGTCCCTTTTGCTTGTCTTAACGTGGCGTGTTCGGGCAGCGGGGCGAGAACGGCGCGGGCAGCGGAGGCGACCGCGCGGATGAGCGAGAACGGCGCGGCCGAGATAATAGGGGGATTGCCTTTCTCTTTTCTGTGTGCTATAATATAGAAAACACATTACGGAGAAAGTTATGGAGCAGTTCTGTAGAATAAGGGGCGGGCTGAAATTGTTTGTTTTGGCGATCGCGTTGTTGTCATCTTTGCTCGTAACCGCTTGTATGGACAAAACAGAGCGGGGAGAGGTCACTTATATTGCCGATGGTCATGTCTTGGGCGTGGTGCAATTTGTAGACGGTGAGCCGCAGGCAAGCATCCCGTCCGTACCTTCCAAGGAAGGATATACGGGCGAATGGGAAGAGTATGAACTGACGACGGGAAATATTACGATCAATGCTGTTTATACGCCGATCGAGTACACAGTCTCGTTTGCTGCGGAGGGTGTAGTGGTTTCCTCCGATATTTATACGGTAGAGGACAGGGAGATCTCTGTTCCGTCCGTACCTTCCAAGGAAGGATATACGGGCGAATGGGAAGAGTATGAATTGACGATGGGAAATATTACGGTCAATGCTGTCTATACGCCAAACAGTTATGTTGTTTCCGTTTTATGTGACGCGGGCGGCATTTGTACGACGGGAGGAGAATATGTGTATGGTTCAACAGTTGCGCTTACTGCACAGCCATACAGAGGGTATGACTTTGCGGGCTGGTATGAGGGGGATACTCTGCTTTGCGTTCAACGGTTGTATGACTATTCGATACCGCCCCGTGACTCCGAGGTCGTTGCAAAATTTGCGGTGCAGAAGGAGATGCTGCCATTTGCTTTTACATCCGATATGGATAGCTGCATCATAACAGGTGTAAAGGATGATCCTTTGACGGAGATCGATGTGCCCGGTTATGTGACGGAGGTGGGCTATAGAGCTTTCGCGGGTTGCGATGAGCTGGAAAAGGTCACCTTCTCTGACAGTGTGACAGAAATAGGAGATTATGCTTTTTATCAATGTGCGGCTATGAATGAGATCGACTTGGGTAAAGGTCTGCGGGAAATCGGGAAATATGCTTTTTATCAATGTGGATCTTTGAAAAATGTTATACTACCTGAGAGTTTGCATACGATCGGTATGGCTGCGTTTACCGGCTGTATAAGCCTGACGGCGATCGGTATTCCCGAGATGCTCACGGTTTTGTACGACGGCACGTTTTCCGGTTGCAGAGCGCTCAGATCTGTTGTCCTTTCGGACGGGGTCGCAAGCATCGGATACGGATCATTCCAATATTGTGAGAGTTTACAGGAAGTGGTTTTCGGAAAAAACGTAATGGAGATCCATACAAGTGCGTTTGCGGAATGTATCGGGTTGAAAGAAGTTGCGCTGCCCGAAAGACTGATGTTCTTAGGGGATCGCGCATTCAGCGGATGCGTAAATTTGGAAAATATAACGCTGGCCGATGGTTTGGAAACGATAGGAAGTTATGCGTTTTTGAATTGTAAAGCTCTTACGGACATTGTTATCCCGCAAAGCGTTGTGAGGATACAATCCCAGGCCTTTTTTGGGTGTGATCACTTGGAAAGGGTGTCGATCGGCAGAGGGGTCAGGGAAATAGGCAGCTTGGCATTTTCGGGATGCGATAAGCTGACGAGCGCGGTATTTACCGATCCGAATGGCTGGCAGGCTGATGGGGTAGAGATATCTGCGCAAGAACTTTCGGATCCCGGATCGGCGGCTTGGTTCCTTAGAGAAAAATATGTCAATCATACCTGGATGCAAAACTGAAGAGGGCGTTACAAGCAAAATGCAAAGATGAAAAACAATTGGTAAGGCTTTCACAAAGCTTTCATGTGAATTGCGTTAGTCCTTTACAATGGTGTGGTATGATAGAGGCAAGAAAACAAAAGGAGAGTACTATGACCAACTTTGATGCACTGTGCAAGGCGGCGGAAGACATCCCCGCAGACATTTACCGCGAGGTTTTGCGCGAGAAGGCGCGCATTGTCCTGCCCGCTCTCGAAGAGGCGGCGGGGAGCCGCGAGCGCGCCGAGACCATCTTTGCCGCCTTCATCATCGCCTCCGTCTATGCGGACGATACCCTCGACGAGGCGGAATACATGCTGCTTCTTCCGCATCTTCGCGAAGCGTTCGGCGAGGGCTTCGGCTTTGACGAGGTCAAGGCGGTCATCGAAACTTCCAAAAAGGAGGGGAAGGCGGTCGCTGATTTTGCGGACGCCCTCTGCGATTGGTTCGGGGTGCTCTCCGAAGATCTCAAAGACGAGCTTGTGCTCCTATCCCTTCTCATCTGCGCCGTCGACGGCAAAGTTTCGAAGAAGGAAAGAAAGTACATCAGGCGGCTCATCCGCGAATAAACAAAATAAGCCGTGCGTTTGCCGCGCGGCTTTTTTGTGCCGAATTTCCTTCCGAGCGTTGACAAATTTTGGCAGAAGGTGTAGAATGAGGGCATGAAACGGGTCATTGAAGTGGAAGGAATGTGCTGCGAACGCTGCGCCGAACGCGCGGAAAAGAAGCTGCGCTTATTAGACGGCGTCTTAGGCGCGAAGGCAAACTTCAAAAAGGGCGTCATCTTTGTGGAAACGGAGCTGCCCGATGAGGCGCTTTCCGCCTGCGTCACCGAGGCGGGCTTTACCGTCAAATGCATCCGCGAACGCAAGGGGCTCTTCGGCTGAGAGGGCGCATCTGCCCCAAATTC
>ENA-OYZE01000267-OYZE01000267.1-human-gut-metagenome-genome-assembly--contig:-NODE-267-length-21084-cov-8.138999_pt1 | contig 21084 bp, 23 predicted proteins | sample MGYA00243259_ERZ653469 | MGnify/ENA primary metagenome ERZ653469 (study PRJEB26926, sample SAMN06164913) | human gut metagenome | biome: ENVO:00009003; feature: ENVO:2100002; material: ENVO:00002003...
ATTTGTATGAACTCCTTTTTTCCTCAACTGTTGCACTTAATAGTATAATTCACCACGTACAAAAAAAGCAGCATCGACCGAGTCGATGCTGCTTTGATTTTTTTCTTTATTCTGTACGTTTGTCGTCCGATTTTTGTTCTTCTTCCCTGTCGGTTGGCGCCGTTACCTTTACCAGTGCGGACATCACTCTGTGCGCGTCCGTTTCGGTAACGGTTATATCGAGATTTTCAAACAGGAAGTTGTCGTCTTTTTCCGGCACCTTGTCCAGTTTTTCCGCTATCCAACCGTTTAAAGTGCTGCTGTCGCTGTCCGTCTTGACATCGAAAAAGTTGCAGAAGTCATCCATGCTCATATCACAATTTACAAGGTACTCGCCTTCGCCCACTTGTTTGAAGTCTTCCAGAACGTCATCGTGTTCGTCCCAGATTTCCCCTACCAGTTCTTCAAGGATGTCTTCCATTGTCACGATGCCCAACGTTCCGCCGAATTCGTCAAGCACTACCGCAATGTGAGATTTTTCCGTCTGCAATCTTTTGAGCAACGAACTTGCCTTTTCCGTCTTGTGAATGAATATGGGAGTGGTCATTATTTCTTCCACCGACTTGTCGGTAATACCGTCTTTGGTATAAAAGTCCTTTATGTGCAGCACGCCCACTATATTGTCAATGTCATCCTTGTAGACCAGCAGTCTGGAAAACTTGGAAGTTGCGAACATGTCCGCTATTTCTTCTTTGGAACTGTCCACCGACAGTGATTCGATATCCACGCGGTGAGTGAGAATTTCTTCCGCGCGCAAATCGGAAAATTCTATCGCGTTGCGCAGCAGGTTGCCCTCGCTGTCGTCTATGCTTCCTTCCTCCTGCACTTCGTCCACCAGCATCAGCAGTTCTTCCTGCGACATCTTGTCGTCGCCCTTGTCCTTGAAAAACAACGACAGAAATTTCTTCCACATGGTAAACAGAAAATTGACAGGCAGTAAAATCCATATCAGAAATCTGATTATAGGTGCGGAAAACATCGCAAACTTTTCGGGAAAATCCTTGGCAATGCTCTTGGGAGAAATTTCTCCGAATATAAGTACCACGACTGTTATTACCACGGTGGAAATAGTCGCGCCTATATCGCCGTAGATCTTGACAAACATCACTGTGCCCAACGACGCCGCCGCAATGTTTACGATGTTGTTGCCTATCAGTATGGTAGACAGCAATTTGTCGTAGTTTTCCGACAGTTTAAGCACGAGCGAAGCCCGTTTGCTGCCCTTTTCCGCAAGGGTTTTTATTCTTGTTCTGTTATAAGATGAAAACGCCGTTTCCGTCGCCGAGAAAAACGCCGAGCAGATCACGCACGCCACCATTGCAATAATATAAAATATGTATTGATCCATTTCAGCACTCCTGTGTATCTAAAAAATCCGTTTTAAAACGCGTATAGCAATTGTTTAAAACATATCTTGTAAATATCCGTTGTGCCGTGTTTACATAAAATGTGCTTCGCCCGTGACACCGGACGCACCCGTCTCCGTCCATACAGACCTCCTTAAAAATTACTGATTTTCATAATACCAAAAAATCTCCTGCCCGTCAAGAATACCATGTCATTTTTATATATTCACTGTCATTTTACGCTTTTTGCCAGAGGTAAAATGTACGCTTCGCTAAAATTTTACCTCTTACACTATTGCAATTACCGTAATTTTGCCTTTAACAGCATTGCAGTTGACCGATATCGATTGCCCTGACTGTAACAACCGAAAAACTTGCCGCATACATTACATTACACGGAATATATAAATCCGCTTATTCAACAAAAACTCGCCGTCAGCATATAATGTGCAATGAGGAGGTTAAAATTGACTTACAACTTTGTAATAGGCGGTAACGACGAACACGGACTCAATCCCCCTACCGCAGGCAAACGAACCCCTGTGATGCCCTACCTGAATGTGCAGATATACGAAAATCAGTTCAATGTGGAAGCAAAAAGATTTTTCTTTCAGGCATGTCTGCGCAACGGACTTAAAATTTACGATGTAAAGCCGGAAACACAGGACGTTTCTCTGACAACAAGAGTAAACCGTGTAAACTCGCAGGATCTTACCTGCCTTGTGACATTTGCTTACAACGCATTCGGAACAGGCGAAACATTCAACAGCGCAAACGGATTTGAAACTTTTTACTCAAATCTTAATCCGAGAGCATTTCAGAGCAAGCAACTGTCGGAAGAAATATTCGAGCAATTGTCCAAAGACAATCTGCAACGCCCGAGACGTGTGGACAATCTGAACATTGCCATTCTCTCGCGGGTGAACTGTCCTTCTACCCTTGTGGAAGCGGGATTTATGACAAACCTTACCGAAGCGGGATATATGCTTGACCCCGATTTTCAGGTGAGAGTGGCAGAATGCTCCTGTCAGGGAGTGTGCTTGTGGCTGGGTATTCCCTATGTAGTACGCGACAATCTGCAAAATTACCCGACCTTGCGTCTCGGCTCTACCGGAAACTTTGTCACACTGTTACAGTACATATTGGTTTTAAACGGATTTAACATCGACGTGGACGGAATAATAGGACCTCGTACGGTCGCCGCATTGCGCAACTTCCAGTCATTCAACAAACTTGCTGTGGATGGAATAGCAGGACCGATGACATGGAAAACAATGCTGTTTTTACCGCCCTATCCCACATTGCGTCAAGGTTCAACGGGCGTATATGTACAGTACTTGCAGTACAAACTGCAAAGCAAACTGTATCCTACCGGACGTGCGGACGGAATCTTCGGTCCCAACACGCTTTCGGCGGTTCGCCTGTTCCAGGCAGACAACAACCTTGCCGTAGACGGTATAGTAGGTCCGCGTACCTGGGAAAAACTGTCTCCCATCGCAGGCGGACAGCGTCCGGTTGAATAACAAAAAATACGGTTTCGCAGGAAACCGTATTTTTTTTCGCCTGTATATGTACATATGAACATACAAACAATTTATTTACGCTTTGTCAACAGCGCAAAACAGTAGACGTCAGTCTTCTTTACCTATTTCGGCGCCGAAAAACTCCGTCAGACAATCAGTCATGTATCTGACGTCTTTAAGTCCCGCCGTCTCTACGGCGGAATGCATTGCCAACTGAGCGATTCCTATGTCACAGGACTTCATCTGCAATGCGCAGGATGCAAACAATCCGAGAGTGCTTCCGCAACGCATGTCGGAACGGTTGTAGTAATCCTGGTAAGGAACTTTGCCCTTCAACAGATATTTGAGCAGTGCGGAAGTCTGTCCGTCCGTACTGTAATTGACGTGGTGTTTTATCACCACACCGCCGTTCAGTACCGTCTTGTAAGCGGAGTCGTACTTTTCCGCATAGGACGGATGCGTCGCGTGTCCGTTGTCTACAGACAATATCATCCCGTTTTGCTGAGCGTACAGCAGTTGTTGTTCTTTACCGCCCGACGCCTCGATTATTTTTCTCAACACAGAGGGCAAAAATTCCGATTTCGCTCCCTGTTTGGTTCCGCTTCCTATTTCTTCATTGTCGAACAGCGCAACGACTGCGGTGCCCTTTACCTTGCATTGCGCAATTGCCTTGACACTGCTGTAAACGCTTGTAAGGTTGTCGATACGGGGAGAGCACAGAAACTCGCTGTCGCTGCCCGCAATAAAAGGCTTGACGTCGGGAACAACGTACAAATCGGCGTCCAGCACTTCTCCGTCGCACAGAGTAGCCATTATATCTTTCTGACCAGTTGCAATCAGAGGCAACATTTCCTTCTGTACGTTTACGGAAAAACTTTTGTTGGCGTCGGGATTGTGATGTATCGCAAGACTTGGTATAACCGTATTGTACGAAGAAGTTACCACACGACATTCAACGCCTTTTTCAATCGCTACGAAAACTCTGCCCGCTATTCTGAGCGGAATGTCCAGCATCGAATAAAGCAACGCTCCTCCGTACATTTCGCAATTTGCCCGAGTGTAACTGCACAATGCAGGCTTGTCCCCTTTTATTTTAAGACAGGGACTGTCGGTGTGACATGCGCAAATATTGAACACCGTGTCTTTTGCTCCGTCGGTGGTAAACGCTATAAGCGCACTGCCGTTTTTGGTTACAAAATATTTACCGTTGGGTTGCAGTTTCCATTTATCCGTGATGGAAAGTTCGGTAAATCCCTGTTCTTCAAGAAAATTTATACAGTTGTTTACGACGTGGTAAGGAGTGTATCCCGTACCCAAAAATTTTAACAGTTCCATATTTTCCCCTTTAGTGCCGTCCGCCCGCACCGTAATTGAGTTTGTTCAAAATGTGATTGACGTAACAATCGGCGATGTCCACTTCGGTAACGCGTTCCGCCTCGCCTATCATTGCATTGCTGTTTACTTCGCACAGCAACGGTCCGTCTTTGCCGAAAAGAATGTCCGCTCCGCAAAAATCCAGTTGCAATATCTCCGCGCTTTTTTCCGCAATGCGTCGGAAACTGTCGGGCAGATCGCAGACATACCCTTTGCCTCCCGCTTCCACGTTGGAACGGAAATCGATTTCCGACCGTCTTGTCATCCATGCGACAGCCTTGCCGCCCACCACGATCACGCGCATATCCTTGCCGTGACTTTCCTTTACGTATCTCTGAAACAGAGTAGCGCTGTTTTTTAAACGTGATGCAATTTCCTTTAACGTTGAGTAATTTTCCGCAAGATGCACCTGCTGACCGTAACTGCCGTAACAACTCTTTACCACCAAAGGCAATCCCAGAGTGTCGGCAATGTATTTGAGATATTCTTCCTTCAACTGCGATTCGCCGCTGTAACACAACGCTCCGCCCAGCGTCATAGGCATGTCTATGCCGTGGTTGACAAGCGCAATGTGCGTCATCATCTTGTCGTCGCACAACTCGGTGCTTCTTGCGCTGTTGAATACGGCAATACCCGCTTTTTCAAGAAGGTACTGCACGTACTTGTCCTTGTCGAGATAAACGGCAAAGTCCGCGTCGGTATTCAATCCGACCTTACCGCCCTCGCCCACAACGGCAAGAAATCTGTCGTTGGGCACAATCTTCGTCTGCACTCCCCGACGGGAGAAACTGTCCGACATGCGATTGGCCTTGTACATTACGTTTTTACCGCAATCGAATGCGTTGACTACAATGATTCCTTTCATATCACACCTGTAACTGACATTTTACCACAGCAATTTCTCCCCGTCAATCGTACGGGCGGTTTACAGTTTAGCCGTGTCAGACAGAGCACAAAACAGTCGGAACACTTTAAAGCATTCCGACTGTACCTGACCTCATGCAACGGGTAAAATTAAAATTAGATTTAAACGTCATTCAACGACAAGCGTTCTTATTGCTGTTTGCAAGTCACGTTGATTGAAACTTCGCTTAAAGGCAACGCGTCACCCTCTTTCAGATTGTCACGTTTTTTGACCAGTCCCGTAATGTCCACGCCCAACTGCGACTGCGCTTCAAAAAACGCCGCTATATCTTCTTCTATCTGCGAACGAGCATCCTGCAACTGACTGTCCGTAACGGTCTGAGGTTTGCGCATGAACAGGCTGTTTCTCGGATCGCCGTCGCCGGTACGCAGAACGTCCAGAGAAAAATCCGCATCGGCAATTGCCGTTTTGTCAAATTTCAGTTGAACGTTTTTGTTGCTTACATACAGACTGAAGGGACGGTCGTTTTTTACAACGTTGTAAAGTTGCCCGGTATAACCTTCAAGAATGAGTGAAAATCCCTTTGTCTGTTGCCTGTCCAGTACGCCCACATAGTCAAAATCTTTAAACACCGCTATATTCTGACAGTTCAGAGAGCCTTCTTTGCCCGACTGTTCCTGTTGTTCTTCCACTTTTTCCTCTTCGAAACTGACAAATGTCATATAACCGCATTTGCCGTAGCCCGCCTGACTTCTTACAAAACCGCTGACGCTCTGAGAAATAACTCCCGCTTTCTTGGAACTTCCCAGCAACTCTGTCAGGGAAAAGGAAAAACTTTTTCCTACAGGCAACTTGTTCTGCATTATATCCATTGCCTTGCCCTTTACGCAACACACCAGCGAACTGTCCTTGAAACTGTTGAGGTAGGAAAAGAAGGTAACGGCGGAATCGACGGGGATATTTTCGTACAGATCCTGTCCCAGCAATACAATAAGACACTGTCCCAGCGACGGAATTCGCCCCAGGCGCGTAAATATGTCGTAAACCGCTTCTTCGGGCGTGGGTCCGCTTCCCTCTATAAGTTTGCTGAACTGTACGTTCGATGTTTCGTTGTTTTCGTGAGGACTGACGACTTCGGCGGTGATGTTGTAAATCTCACTGTCGGTATCGTAATCCAGACCAATTCCCAACACGATGGAGCGTGAAGAAATGTCCTTTCCCCCGAAAAGAGAGGACAAGAGTATCAGCGCGACGCCTACCGCCAGTATTATTGCCGTACGTTTAAGCGTATTCATGAGTTACGCCCTCCTTCAGGGTACGTCTGTGCGCCAAGGTGACAAGCAAAGGCATTGTCATCGGCAAGATGTACTGCACAACGGCAAAAGGATATTTCAACACTTTCAGCGCCTTTAATAGATACTCTTCAACCGGGAACAGCAACGGAGTCAATCCCGCCAACGCAATCACCGACACTATCCACCAATTTAAAGCGGGCGATGCGGTACGGAAAATGCTGCACATACATCTGTAAGCGCAAAAGGCAAATACGCACAGTTTTATAAAGATGGACATCATCCACACTGACAGGAACAACCAGTCGAGACGTCCGTTGATAGACGCAAATACGGCAAACTGACTGACTTTACTCATTGCAGGATTGTAAAACTGCGCGGTGTTTCCGTAAAGTGCGCAAAACACCGTGTTCATAAACACAGCAAACAAACTTCCCGTTATAAAACAGATCAGTGTAACGGGAGCAACGTTCTTCTGCGATTTAATGTCCGACAGCAAAAAGTAAATAAACACGTAATCGCTGAACCAAAAGGAGTAGTCCTCCATTGTTTCTTTAAGTTTACCGATGTCCGTAGCAACAGGATACAGTTCTTCCCAGTTGGCATTCGTCGCAGGGTAGACAAGCATACATATTAGGCAGATGATTATTATGGTAAACAACGCTTCGTTTACTCTTGCTATCGCATTGAATCCTCTTGACAATGAAAACGTCATCAGCAAAAAGACAGGTATGAAAAACCCCAGCCAGTTGGTGTTTACCGCAAAGGAGGCGGAAAACACGTCGTAAGCAGACGTCATCAACGTCACCATTCTCATAAGCACAAACGCTAAAAAAATTACAAAAACGATTTTGGCAACAGGACGTCCGACAGTCATATTGAGAATGTCTTTCAACTCGTATCTGTGATTGAGACCGACAGCCCACAGCAAAAAGCACAGACATATCAGATCTATTAAAAGCATTGTCGCTATAACTATCCAACTGTCGGTACCCGTTTGTCGGGCAAGCATTGCCGGTAACGTAAGATATTTGCCACCGGGAATAATCACCAACAATATGAGCGCGAGTTGTCGCATGTTAACATTGTTGTTCATGAGCACCTCATTTTTTTCTTGTCTTGTTTACGTTGGGAACAGAATCGGGACGCTGCAACGTGTCGTTGATGGACTTGGCAAACACTGCGTCCTGTCTGTCCTTTTGTACCGAAGGAGCATAGGGTGCAAGATACGGAGTTCCGAAACTGTCTACACTGCTCATATACAACAACAATACAAGCAGTCCCAACAACACGCCCAGCAATCCCATAATGCCCCCTATATACGTAAATGCCATTCTCAGCATGCTGAGCACAAGAGTGTTTTCCGGCATTGTGTACAGACCTATTCCGCTGAGCGCTCCGACCATTACCGCCGGTGCGCTGAGCAATCCTGCCTTGACTGCGGCGTCTCCCAACACGATTGCCCCTACCAACGACAGCGACATGCCTACCGCCGTGGGCATTCGGAGATTTGCTTCACGCAAAATATCGAAAATGATGATGACCATCAGCATTTCGGACAGCGGAGAAAAAGGTATAGACTGTGTGGAATTGAGTATGGTTATCAGAAACTTTAACGGTATTATCTGGTAATTGTACTTCTGCAGACAGACATATACCGCCGGAAGCAACACAGACGCCAACACACTTATAAAACGCAACAGTCTGCTGACGGATGTTACCAGTCCGCTTTCATGGTAATCGCCGGGACTTTGCAAATCTTCTATAAACAAATAGGGCAGCGTCAGCACCATCGGAGAACCGTCCACTACGACGGACACCCTGCCTTCCAGCATTTTTGCCACCGCTACGTCGGGTTTTTCCGTTACGCCTACACGGTAAAACAAAGCCGTTTTCCGGGGGTCGAGATATCTTGACAAATAACTGCTGTCCATAACTCCGTCAATGTCTATGGCGGAAATTCTTTGCACGATTTTTTCCACCATCTGAATGTCCGCTATGCCCTCGATATAACAGACGTAAACCGCAGTGTCGGTGTATCTTCCCACATTCAGTTGCACCGTCTTGAAGTCGGGAGTTTTGAGTCTCTTGCGCAGTAATGTAATGTTTACCTTGACGTCTTCCACAAATCCTTCACGCGGTCCTCGCATCACAAGAGATGTCGGCGGTTCGGTAACGGAACGTCCCGTCTCCACGCGGGTGTCCACACATACGCAACCGTCCTCTCCGTCCACAAACACCAAAGTGTAACCGTTGGTAAAGTCGGACAGCGCCTGTTCGAAAGACACCGCTTCTCTGACGGTTATTCCGCAGGATATACTGTTTAAAATTTCTTTCAGTCCGTGTGCCTTTACGCAAATAAGCGGTTCGATGACGAATTCGCGTATTTTGCTTACGCTGCACATCGTGTCAAGACTTACGACGTTTATGTCGCAACCGTTGGTTATAGTCCTTACTCGGAAGTCGTCGCAGCCTCTGTACAACTGACTGAGTTTTGTAAAATACTTGCTGTTCATGCCTTTAATGTGTGTAACACAACGGATTATATACCACCAAAGCATTGTCCGAACACCCGATTTCTCCTTCTATATTTTTAAAAACTATAAAAGTAACCTGTAAGATGTCACCGTGCACACAGTAATTTAAAACATCCGAAACATCTTTTTAAAGTAACGTGCATAAAAAAAAGACGTGCATTTCTGCACGTCTGTAGGTTCAGTTCAGTCTATTACCACTCCGAAAACACGGGAATAACTTACGTCCCCCACTTCGGTATTGCGTGAATCCTTGCTGTTGTTTCGGTTGTCTCCCATTGCGAAAAAATAACCTTCCGGCACGGTATATGCGTTTTCTTCCCCTATACAATCTTTAAGCCTTTCGAGATAAGCGCGACCTATATTAGGAATTTCCACTTCGTTTCCTTTCCAGATGTACTTTTCCTCAGCCGTTTCGCCCGTGTCGTTACAGCGCACCATCACTTTGAAAGTATCTTCCGTCACGTTTTCCACCCAGATGCTGTCCCCAGCTACCGCAACGACTCTTTTTATCAACTTTTTGTTGCTGTCATCGAAAGACTGCCACCAGTTGGTGTCCTCCACGAAAAACACTACCACGTCGCCTCGTTGTATCTTGGCGGTCTTACTTACCCAGACTACGTCGCCGTCCTTTAAAGTGGGAAACATCGACGTCTGACTGACTTTAACGCTGGTAAAGAAAAAAACCTTGACTATAAGCAAAACAGTGAGTACGACGCAACCCGTAATAAGTAAAATATTTATTATATCGTATTTGTTTTTTTTCGGCGTCGTTTCACCGTTGTTCATCGTTTTTTACCGCCTTGTGAAATTGTTGTGAATCAAGCATTACCACGCGTTTGCAATTGTTGCATTGCAATTTATAGTCCGCGCCCACTCGCAGTACAGTCCAACTGCTGCTTCCGCAAGCGTGCGGTTTCCTTGTAGTAATAGTTTGTCCAACGGTATAGTTTATACTCATATCAATACAATATTGTTTACAATTATCTTGTTGTCGCACAAAAACGCCATTGACAACGGACGCTGTTCGGCAGGCATGGGTTCGCCGTGTTCGTTGTAAAAGGCACTGTACTCCGCAGTGACTTTCTGCCACTTTCCGTCCCCTGCAAGGTCTGCCTCGAATGTGTACCTGTTGCCGTCTTCCGCAGTTGCTACCAACGTGAGTTTTCCTGCAATTTCCGTGCAGACATCCAGACTGATGCTGTCGCAGTTTCTGTATGTGACAAAATCGTCATGAACGGCGAAAGTGAGCATCCGTTTGCCTTCCACTCCCGTTATGCCGAGATAACCTTCCGCACGCACAAGTCTGTTTTCGTTGCTGTGCCAATGTTTGCCGTTGCCTATCGCTATCAGTTTACCCGACATCATAGAACCGTCGAAAACAAGTCTTGTGGCTGTCTTCAGACGATACTTGTCGCTAACCTTTATTCTTAGCAGAGGACTTGTGATATCTATCGTTTCGTGATTGTACATATACGCCAACGCAAGCACTTCCTTGCCCGTTGAGTAAACGTCCAACTGAGCCGTTATCGTTCCGTCCTCCGATACGCTGACGGGGGCTTTTACCCAGTTTTTACCTTTCAAAGATGCGTCACGACAATACCACACTCTGATGTCTTCCGCCGGGAAGGAGGTATTTACCCTGACTGTAAGCACGTCGCTGTCGGTAAGCGAAAGTTCCAGATCGTCATCCACCGTCTTGTCTTCAAACCATCTGACTATATTGAGTGCGCAGGTTTCCGTCATATAATCCATTACTTTGGGCACTATAAGCAGACGACTGCTGTCGTTTGCTCTAAAATACGTTGTAGACAACTTGACTACGTCTACCGTACCGCTGTTGCCTCCGCTTACCACGTACAAAGGCACTTTTATCAACGGAACATAACTTTGCGGACTGAGTCCTATTTCCCAGATTTTGTGCAAAGTGTCTTCGTGCAGAACTTCTTCCATTTCCTCTTTGCTGTCCGACTCGGCAACGACTTCCATTACCTCTTCGTCGTCAGAGTACCTGCCCTGCAGATATTCTTCGTACAGATTGCCGAACACAACCGAACCTTTCTTGATTCTGCCGTCCATTGCAAGCACGATAAGTCCGGTACGACTGCCCTGTCCCACCGTCAGTACGGAAACGTCTTTTATAAAGGACAAACTTTTCAGATAAGTAATAGCCCTCATGCTGTTTATTGCGTATTCGTACCACTTGGTGTTTCTGACGCCGTTTGCCACGTAGTAATCATCGGTTTGCGCAGATGCGTTGGCGTATTCGATGACGTCGGGGTAAAGAGTAAATCTGCCCTTTTCCGCATAACCCCTGTAATCTATAGCCATTGCGCAAAATCCGTAACTTGCCCAGTAAATAAGGTCTTCGTGGTCAATTTCTTTGCGACTGTCGTTTATTACCAAAATTGCAGACTTCGCCGACGAATTGTCGGGATAACACAATTCCGCATATACACGGCTTTTTTTCTCGCCGAAATTCCGTCCTGTAAAATACACGCACTCGGTAACGACTCCGTCCGTCACGGTGCGTTTTACCACGGATTCTTCCAGCGGCTGATTTGCGTCAAAGTCACCGAATATTTCGGCTGCTGTAAGTAAGTTTTGCATAATTCTCCTGAAAAACGTAATGCAACAATTGTAGCACAACGAAAATATTTGTCAATAACGCTTTTAAAACAACTACTTGTGGTATCCCACATTGTTGTTTATGGCAAGTATTCTGTATATCTGTTCGGCAGTCACCACTCTTGCCAACTGATGCGGAAGAGTTACCGCTCCGAGGGACCAACGAACGTCGGCGCGCTGTCTGACTTCTTCTGACAAGCCGTAACTGCCGCCTATTAAAAAAGTGAATGTCGAATGCGTCTGCATTGCACGTTTTACCGTTTCCGCCATTTCGGTACTTGACAGCATCTTGCCGGCTGTGTCCATTGCTACGACAAAACCTTCGGCGTTTTCCAACAGCAAACGTCCTTCCTGTTTCAATATCGTTTCCGTTTCGGCACTGTTGGGCACGCCTTTAAACAGCGTTTCAGGCACTTCTCTGACTTCGGTGCGGGCAAATCTCGAACAGCGTTTCAGATATTCTTCTATTGCCTGCAAAAAAAATTTTTCCTTTACCTTTCCTACCGCCACTATTTTTATCTTCATGAAAATAACACCAACACCCACATCGCCGCGCAGAAAATTACCGCAAGAATAAAACCTGCATTGGTTACCGCAACGTATCCGTCAGGCTTTTGCCCGCCTTCGTTGTTTTTCTTGAACGGAAATACTTTCACATACACCGCGCACAGCACGAGAAGCAGTATAAGCGATACAAAAAATATTTCCAGCGGATGGTCGCTGTAAAATCCTGTAGGCTCTAACGTCAGCGACAGCACAACCGCAAGTATATTGTTGAACATATGAAGCGCAACGCAGGTAAAGAAACCGCCCCTGCGTACCGCAATTGTCAACGCGCACCCCAACACAAACTGATGCACTGTCTGCGCAGGGTTCATGTGGAACAGCGAAAACAGCAGACCGCTCAACGCAATTCCTTTAATACCGCTTTCGGCAAGAGTGTTGCCTATCATTCCGCGGAAAACAAATTCTTCGGTGAATGCGGCTACGACGCACGCAACGATTATTACGGCAGGCAACGTTTCGGGACTTATCACTATTCCCACCGACGGCCGTTTCAGTCCCGCCGCTTCTATAAGATCTCCCAGCCATTCGTTTACGGGAGTCATTACGTTTACCAGCAACAGCACAAAAGCCAGTCCGAAAAGCAAATGCCTGTAATCGAATTTTCTGATGTTGGCAACCGTCACTATATCGGCTTTTACGGTCCTCGCATAAACATAAGCAGTCAGCGCAAGCGCAACGGAATAGACGCCGTTTGCCCATATTACAGTTACGTCGTTGCCGTTCATTATCACCAAAGACAATGCCAACTGTAATATAAGCGATGCAGCCACGACTACCGCAAAGCAGTTGTACGCAGACCTCTTGCCGTATGTGTTGAATGTTGTCTGATTACTCAATGGTCTTGCTCCTGTTGTACTGATAGGCAAGGTGCAGCCGCACCTGTCTGCCCTCCTCTATATGCCTGTTTCTGAATACTTTCATTGCCTCGGCAAAGGCAAGTTCGTGAGTGTTGTTGTTTTCGGAAATGTGCGCAAGCACAATGTCTCTGACGTTACCGTTTAAAAGTTTGTCTATAAGAACCGACGCCTGTCTGTTTGACAGGTGTCCGTTGTCGGACAGTATCCTGCGTTTCAACTGATAGGGATAATTGCCTCTGACCAGCATATCTTCGTCGTGATTGCTTTCTATCTGTACTATACTGCACGGCAACAGAAATTCTTCCAGTTGTTCCGTTACCGTGCCCGTGTCGGTGACGCTGGCAACGTAGTTGTAACCGTCGTAAAAGCGGTAACCGCAACAGTAAGACGCATCGTGACTGCATTTTACAAAATCCACACTGACGTCGCCCACACGAAACCCGTCGTCAAATCTTTGTACACCCGTTATTCCGCACTTGCTCTCCACCGACGGAGCGCACAGTCTGTGCGCGAAAACGGGAGTGTCGTTGTGTTGTGCCCAGCCCGACAACGCGCCTATGTGGTCTCCGTGTTCGTGAGTAATCAGAATCGCGGTAATGTCGGAAGGGGTAAGCCCCACTTCGTTGAGGTATCTTTTTAAAGTATTGTAAGTAAATCCGGCGTCTACAAGTATATTGCTTTCAGCCGATTGTATCAAAGTGCAGTTGCCGTGACTGCCACTGTAAAGAGAGGTTAATTTTACCATAAAAATTATTATACCACATACCTGCGATTTTTTCAACAATTAACAGTCGATGCACTTCACGCCGCACAAAAAACACGGCACAACGTTGTGCCGTGCGTATTTTGTTAAAGTTGATTCAAGAGTTCCTGCCTCTTGCTTTCGTAATCGGGGTCACTGTCTTTGCTTTCGATAAGGTTTACTATCTTAGTCTGCATGTCTTTGTCCAACTTATACTTAAAAGCAATTATGATTCCTACAATACAAATTGCAATGGGCAACAACGTCAGGGTAAACCGTATTGCCTGCTGCGCGCTTTCCACCTGTATTACGGGAGTCAACTGGTAAGTTTCCCCTACAAGCGTCGCCTTGAAATTTTCCAGTGCCATTCCCAACTGCTGCAATGCCGACTGAGGATCGCTAAGGTAACTGTTGTACTGTTCTACCGAAATATACTGTGTTTCAACGTAGCCTGCCATACCTATAAACAGCGGAGGAATGGACAATCCTATTGCCTGGGCGGTAGTATTCAAAAAGTTGGTAAGCCCTGAAAACGCCCCCTCGGTGCGTTCGCCGAAGTACAACTGTCCTACGTCACACACGTCGCCGAATGCCGAATGAGGAATAAACATCGTGCCTCCGATGCCCAGTCCTATCGCTACGCCCATTACAAGCACAAACCAATCGGGTACTCCCGCAGTGGTAACAATACTGTTGTTTACTACGGATATTGCGCCTTCCGCCGGCAAAAACATCAGAATCACCGACAAAACTATCCACAAAGACGCGCCGAAAATATAGGCGAAGCGTTTGCTTTTCTTTCTGATTATGTACAGATACAACGGCAAAGCGATAATCTGCGCAAAGAACATCAGCCCTGCGGTAACCGTGGCAATCGGGAAACGGGAAGCACCGCTTTCCATCGTTTCGAGATAGGTATATCTGCGCAAATAAAAATCGCAGTATGTAAAGAAGAAACTGCTCATTACCGCCATTCCCATACTTGTGCACATCTGCATACCGAGATACTGACGGTAAGTCTTTACTTTCAGAGGACGGAAAAACTGTCTGAAAGAAATCTTTTTTCTGACGGGAGGAGTGACTATCTGTTCTTTACTGAACAATGCGGTTATTATAATGGACAGCGCAAATATAACTCCGAAAACAGAGGACATCAGAATATAACTTACACCGCTGTCCCCCTTGGTCGGGCTTGCAATCATTCCCGGTACCACGACGCAAACAATGCTGGACGTCAGCGAAAAAGCAATGCGTACTGCGTTCACCTTGTTGCGTTCGGTAAAATCGTCCGTCATTTCGCTGGCGTGCGAATAGTAGGGAATAAGCACGAAAGACTGTGCCGTGGCGTACAGTATGTACATGAAAATGACCAGCACAATCTTCAACGCCACACTGTTGGTCACAAGATTCCACGGGAAAAACAACAATATCAACGCCACAAGCACGACAGGCGCAAATATCAGCATAAAATATCTGCGTTTGCCCAGTCTGCCGGGCTTCTTGCCGTCGGTTACTGTTCCTATAAACGGATCTATAAGTCCGTCCCAGAACTTGCTGAACAACAGTATCACAGACACCCAATACATGGGAATGCCCACTACCAGAGTCAGAAAAGGAACGAATAAAAAGTTGATTATATTAAACGATCCGCCACCGAATATATCTCCGGAAGCAAATGCCAACTTGTTGCCCAGCGAAACTTTGCCCGCAGGCGCGCTCTTTACGGTACCTTTGCTCAAAACTACCTCCTATACGTTGAAACGGAACAACACCACGTCGCCGTCCTTAATGACGTAGTCTTTGCCTTCGCTTCTGACCTTGCCGTGTTCTTTAGCCTGATTGTATCCGCCCAGTTCGATCATTGTTTCGTAAGGTACTATTTCGGCACGGATAAATCCTTTTTCAAAATCGCTGTGTATCTTTCCGGCAGCCTGAGGCGCTTTTGTCCCCTCCAGAACCGTCCATGCACGGGTTTCCTTTTCGCCTGCCGTAAGGTAACTGATAAGTCCCAACAGTTTGTAGCACTTGCTGACAAGTCTTTCCAGTCCGCTGTGCTCTATTCCGTAACTTTCCAGAAACATCTGCTTTTCTTCTTCGTCCATGGATGCAAGTTCTTCTTCCACCTTGGCGCAAATTACCAACGTTTCGGCATTTTCCTTGGCTGCACGCTGTTTTACCGCCTTGACAAAATCGCCGTCGGGCTTGCCCAGTTGGTCTTCGGAAATGTTTGCCGCGTAAATAACGGGTTTGGCTGTAAGCAACAACATCTCGTCCACTACCGGTTTTTCTTCCTCGTCCAGTTGCATTGTCCTGACAGGCTGTTCGCTTTCAAGATGTTTTAAAACACGTTCCTGTATTTCACATTCCATACGGTACTTCTTGTCACCCGACTTCATCATGTTGCGCGTCTTTGCAAGCCTGTTGTTTACCGTTTCGATGTCGGCAAAAATCAGTTCGAGGTTGATGGTGTCCATGTCCGCAACGGGGTCTATCTTGTCGGAAACGTGCGTAATGTTACTGTCTTCGAAACATCTGACAACGTGTACGATTGCGTCCACTTCTCTTATGTGCGACAAAAACTTGTTGCCCAGTCCTTCACCGCGACTTGCTCCCTTTACCAGCCCCGCAATGTCAACGAATTTTAAAAAAGTGGGAGTTATTTTCTTGCTGTTGTACAACTGCGCAAGTTTGTTGAGCCGTTCGTCGGGAACTGCCACCACTCCAACATTCGGTTCTATAGTACAGAAAGGATAATTTGCCGATTCCGCTCCCGCCTGTGTAATTGCATTGAATAATGTGCTTTTGCCCACGTTGGGCAAACCTACTACTCCGAGTTTCATAAATATTTCTCCGTTTTGTCTAAAAAACGCCCTGTCGGCGTAAAATATCATTAGTAAAAATATTGTACTACAAATTTATTAAAATGTAAATAAAAAGGTAAAGTAAAATGACCGTACTTGAAAGTGTATTTTTAGGTTTGTTGCAGGGACTTACGGAATTTTTGCCCGTTTCCAGCAGCGGACATCTCATACTTGCGGAAAGGCTGTTTGCCATTGAAGCAAATCTTTTCTTCGACATCATACTGCATTTCGGCACATTGCTGGCAGTAATCGTTGTTTACAGACAGACATTGTGGCAAGCAATAAGACATCCATTAAAGGACAAAACCGCTTTGTACGTAATTATCGCGAGTATACCTACATTCATTATTGCGTTTGTTGTGGAATTTTTTATCCCCGAACAACTTCTTTACAACCTGTTACCGCTGGGATTTGCACTGACTGCTGTTTTGCTGGTACTTTCAGACGTGCTGTACCGCCCGTCGTCTACTCTGCAATCGACGAAAATAATGTCCGTAGTGACAACGGGTATAGTACAGGGACTTGCGGTATTTCCAGGACTAAGTCGCAGCGGCAGCACCGTCTCCACGATGAAACTTTTCGGTGTGAAACAATCCGACTGCGCAACATTTTCCTTTTTGCTGTCCATTCCCGTGATACTTGCCGCCTGCGCGGTAAAAACCTACCGATATGTCAAATCCCCTTCGAACATCGACGTCATATGTGTTTTAGTTGGGGTGGTCACAGCGTTTTTAAGCGGTTGGGTTGCACTGAAAACCGTGCAACGTGTATTAAAAAAAGGCAAATGGTCTATGTTTGCCGTTTATCTTGCAATACCGTTTTTACTTTCCTTGCTCACCATGTGACGGCGGACGACAAACCGTTTAAATGCACAACTTGCCTGACTGTATTGACGGTTAACGGCATAAGTCTATTTGAAGTAACGGCAGGAAATAAGCGCAATGCGGCCAAAATACCACCGCTTGTGCCTGAAATTTTACAAAACGTCTCAGAGCATATAATAAATATAAACTCGGTCAAACTGATAAGAAACGATGTAATACCTGCACTTTAAAATACAGTTTTTTAAATCAAGAAGACGGCACAAAGATACATCGGTATCTTCATGCCGTCTTTACTGTCCTCGCCTTCGGGAACTTTTTCTGACCGTTATTCTTTATGTTAATACTGCAAAAAAAGGATATTAAAGGAAAATTCTTTTTCTGCTTATTTCAATGCCAATATCTGTTTTCGCATTTTGTCGCTAAAAACTACGTACGGATCTAATGCCCTGTGATTCTTCGCCAACTTCTTAATGTACGGAATTCCTTCACGAATGATGGGGATTACATCCTTTTTTACAAGCAGATCCAGTTCTTGCAGAAACTTCTCTTTCGTCCACAAAGCATACTCTACCCCAAATCCCTTCTTATTGTTATATACCAAGCTTCCGCCCAAAGTATCCCAGACTTCGTCGTTTAGCATTGACTTTATTTCGGGGTGCAGTGCCTTGATCCTGAAATAGTAGTAGAAAGCATACAAGTCGGAAAAATGTGAATGATCCATCATGACTTGCAACGTTAATTCATCGTTGTCGTAGAAAAACCGTGTCTTCTTCAGAACCTGAAAACCAATACTCTTAAAATACTCTCTTGTTGCGTCCTGAATTTCCTTTTTATCCATATTTGCCCTTCTAGTACAATACGAGTACTAATTTAAAGCCACCGCTAATGCTTCGATATATCTCTTTAATTGTTTTATTCCTCTTGCAATCGAAGAAGGATTGTTTGGCTTTAGCTCATAAATTATTTTCTTTGCTTCGTCATAAAAATCGAATCTGCCTATTTCTTTATAAAGATACTCCTTCCCATCATTTATAAATTCGGTTTTATACCCCTTGTGAATGAACTGCCCGTCAACCAATGTGGATCTTGTACTGCCATCTGCGTTTTTGGGCAAACTATTTATTCTATCCCGCGCTTATTGTGTAAAATCCTCTCTTTTTACCCGTTGTATTTTAATCTTGCTTATGTAAGCATACTTTATTGCAGAAATTCATGAAGAGACAGATGCAAATACGCAAGCAATGAATATAGCGTCAGCAACAGAATAGCCTTCGGGACAAGTGAATTGTAACATACTGTTACATTTAAGTCAATATAGGTTGGTAAGTGCTAAGTTACGCAACGGATAACGCTGTGGCATTCTCCGCCTGAAATTTCTGTTTGTGACAGCGGTAGTTTACGCCGATGTAGATTTATTTTTCTTGTAAATATCTTTTCAGTAATAGTATTAAACGTCGTTGAACTGTTGACATCATACATTTCACGTAATAAAATGAGCAAAAGCATAAACGGACATAGAAAAAGGACGCTTTAAAGCGTCCTCTGTAAATTTCTGTCATTGTCCCATTTGTACAAGGCGTTGCTTTATTACTTCCACGATGTAATCACCGAAAAAGTTGTTGCTGTACAATGTGGGGAAAATCTTGCTTTGAGTAAACTGATCACCGATAAGTTTTTTTATCAGGGGCAAGAATTCAGCGGAAGTATTTGTCATCATTGCTTCAAGTACGGCAAACGCAAGATATACCATTCCTACCGATATCACAAGTCCGAGCAATCTGTCGGCAAGACGTATACCCGTTGTCTTGTGCAAAAGTTTTACTATAAGTCCGGTAATAAGTCCGTACACCAACGACAACGCAATAAACGTCACAACTACCGACACTATCGTAAGCAAGGAACCGTCTGTTATAAGACCGGACAGCCATTGTGCGGGATACACCGAAAGATAGGCTGTGCCTATCGGCACGACAATAAATGCCAAAAATCCGAAAAGCAGTTTAAAAAAGCCTTTCAGAAGTCCCACAATAATTCCGATTGCGCACAGCGCAATAAATATATAATCAATTACAGCCACTTTTAAATCTCCTGTATTTTACTGACATATTTACACTATTACTTTACATCACCGTAAAAACATTGTCAACAGATTTTTAATTTTTAACGGTTCGTGACAAAATGCCGTTACACATCGGCAATAAGGTAAACTGACAGAATATCTGCTACTATTATTACACATTTTACTCAAAAAACAGCGTTTGTGTGCCAAATTAAACTTAAAGTTGGAAAAATTTCAACTTTTAAGTTGAACGATTCGCCTTTTAAGTGCTTGTAAAATGACACCGACGATAGTAAAATGAAGCCACAATCAAATCACGGAGGTACAACATGAACACATTGGGATCACGCCTGACGGCTTTACGTAAAGAAAAAGGATTGACGCAAGAGCAACTTGCGGAAAAACTGGGGGTTACCAATCAATCCGTATCGAAATGGGAAAACGACATCAACGCTCCCGACATCTCTATTCTTAAAATGCTTGCCGACCTTTACGATACTACCGTAGACAGTCTGCTGGGAAGAGAAAAACAGCCTATAGTAAGCACAACTACAAAGAATATAGACAATCTTATACTTAAAATTAAAATTTTGTCCAACGACAACGATAAAGTGAATATCAACTTGCCATTCAGTCTTGTAAAAGTATTTGTAAAGGACGGCAACCTGTCCGTGCTGAAGGACAAGAACATTGACATTGACTTTAACCAACTGATAAAACTTGTAGAAGAAGGGGTTGTCGGCGAACTGGTAGACATTCAATCCGGCGACGGCGATACCGTAAAGATATTTATAGAATAATGAAAATACGTATAGAAAGCAAAAACGAGAAAAACATTTCACTGACGTTGCCTAATTTTATGGCAAAGTCTATATTGGCGAAACTTATTAAAAAATATACCGGAATAACAGCGAGCAGACAACAGTTAAAGCAAATCTTTTCCGCAGTTAAACGATACAAACGCACAAACGGAGAATTTGCCTTGATGGAAATCGAATCGGAAGAGGAAAAAGTCAAAATTCTGCTGTAATATTAGCCACACACGGTTGCGCATATCGCAACCGTGTGTGGCTACAAAAGGATAAATATAATTGTAAAATTTCACATTTTAATAGTTATCCTTGTTTACTATATCTTTACTTCTTATAAACTGCATTCAATACAACTCCTTAAACGTTACCCCACGCTTTCAAACATAAACGCCAATTTATCGTGATAGACATTTGCTGTATATCGACGCGTCACACTACGTATAATGTTTCGTGTTAATTCGTCATACAAGCATTGACTTTACTGCCAATACCGTTTTTCAATAAAAACAGACCATATAACTTACACGCTTTGCCGCAATACGACAAAGCGCTCGCATTATGTATCCAAATGCAATTGTTACAAAACATCTGCACGCTTTTTTATTCAATCATTAATTCAGTCTGCGGTTTAGCTTAAATTGAAGTCAAACGTACAGTTTAGTTAACTGTAATTTTTATATTTTGAACAAATTTATTTGATAAATATACCAGCTGTCTCTTATACACATCTCCGAGCCCACGAGACAGGCAGAAATCTCGTA